>ERZ795042.13-NODE-13-length-243888-cov-101.119762_pt1 | contig 243888 bp, 189 predicted proteins | sample MGYA00375126_ERZ795042 | MGnify/ENA primary metagenome ERZ795042 (study PRJEB30171, sample SAMN05518105) | compost metagenome | isolation source: Feedstock adapted compost from Newby Island compost facility, Milpitas, CA | place: USA:Newby Island compost...
TTCCCAGCGCACCTCCAAAGGAGACCGCCAATGACTCAATCACTCAATCTCTCAAGCGATCAATCCCTCCGGCCCTGGTACGCCGTCGCCACGCCTCACGAGGACATCCGCGAAGGGCGCCTCGCCGAGGCGGTGTTCGCCGCGAACCTCTGGGCCGTCGTCCAGGGAACGGCCCCGGAGGTCTACCTCGACCCCGAGGAGTTCTTTCGGAAGACATACCTCACGACGGGGCTGTCCACCGTGCTGCGCCGGGTCTCGGGGGCGTTGTCCGGTGGGGGCGAATCGGGCGACCGAATCATCAGCCTGCAGACCGCCTTCGGCGGCGGCAAGACGCACACGCTGGTGGCCCTGTGGCACCTGGCCAAGCACGCGGAGCGGTTGAAAGATTCGCCGCACGCAGAAGGTCTTCGAAAGGCCATCGGCGGGCGACTGCCGGAGAAGGTGAAAGGCGTCGCCGTCTTCACGAACCAGACCTGCGACGCGACCCAGGGCCGCCGGGTGGAAGAAGGCGTCCACCTGCGCACGCTGTGGGGCGAGCTGGCCTACCAGCTCGGCGGGAAGGCGCTCTACGAACGCGTGCGGGCCAACGATGAGAGCCAGCGCGTGCCGCAGGGTATCTTTGTGGACATCTTGCGGGCGGCCTCCCCTTGTCTGATCCTGCTGGACGAGCTGGCCGACTACTGCGTCGGCGCGGCCGCGGTGCCGGTCGGCGATACGACGCTGGCGGATCAGACAATCTCCTTTATCCAGCAGCTCACCGAGGCCGTGCAGCAGGTGCCGGGGGCAGTCGTGGTCGCCACGCTCCCGGCGAGCAAGTACGAGGTCGCCCAGAGCGAGAAGGGGCAAGAGGTCTTCGTCACGCTGGAGAAGCGTTTTCAGCGTCTGGGCGCCGATATCAAACCCGTTGCCGACGAGGAGATCTACGAGGTCGTCCGGGCGAGGCTTTTCGAGTCGATCGCGCCCGAAGGCGACCCGGATTATCCCAAGAAGGTCGCCCAAGCGTATCAAGCCATGTACGCAGCCCACGCGGGTGAAGTCCCTACCGAGGCCACGAAGGGCACCTATCGCGAGTTGATCGAGCGCGCCTACCCGTTCCATCCGCTGCTCATCGACGCGCTCTACACCCGCTGGGGGAGCCACCCGGATTTCCAGCGGACGCGGGGGGTGCTGCGCCTGCTTGCGAGCATCGTCGGCGACCTCTGGAAGCACCGGCAGGGCAATACGCAAACCCAACACCTCATCCAGCCGTGCCATATCCGCTGGTCAACCGATGCGTTGCAGGCTGCCCTGACGCGCCTCTGGGGGCCAGCGTACCAGTCGGTGGCGGCGGCCGACGTCGTCGGTGAGCGATCCAACGCCGCCCTCTTCGACGAGGAACGCGGGGGCGACTACCGGAGCGAGGCCATCGGCCAGGGGCTGGCGGCCGCCATCCTGCTCGGCTCGTTCGGCGGCCAGGGCGGCCGGAGCGGATTCAGCTCGAAGGACTTGAAGCTCGCATGCTCGCGGCACGGCCTGAACTGGAACTACACCGACGGAGCCTTGCTGGAGCTGGAGAACCGGTGCTTTTATCTTCACACAGTGGCGGCCGGGAGCCTCGGGAAGCGCTACTGGTTCGGCACCAAGCCCACACTCAACAAGCTGGTCGTCCAGTATCGCCAGCAGATGGCGAAGGAGACCTTCGATGAGGAGATTCTCGAGGATCTCCGCTCGGAAGCGCAGAAAGGGACGGTTGCCGGCGCGACCTGGCGCGTGGTCGTCAACCCCGCCGAGGATCTGCCGGAGCAGAAGTCGCTTACCTTGCTGGTCCTTCCCCCGTCGCTCGCATGGGATGAGAACGGCGGCGCGAAGAGCGCCGTGGAAGAGCGCGTGAAGGCGATCAGCACACGCTGCGGTGCAAAGGACCGGCTCTACCGCAACACGCTCCTCTTCCTTGTCGGAACGGCCCGGGGCTTGAGCAGGCTGCGGCAGGCCTATCGAGAGCGGGCGGCTCTGGAAGCCGTGCGTCGAGATTACTGGGATCAGCTCGACGAGGAGCAGCGCGAGGATCTCAAGAAGCGCCTGGAGGCGGCGTGCAAGGCCGCGCTGGAGGCGCTGGGCCCCGCCTACACCGTGGCCCTCCGGGTGCGCGGGCAGGAGGTCGAGGCGTGCGCGCTTTCGGATGCGCGCCGGACCTTCCAGGAACACCTCGGGTACCTGTGGACCACGCTCGTCGAGGACGAGGAGTGGATTCTCCGGCGCATCGGCTCGGTGACGCTGGAGAGCACCGGCCTGATCCCTAAGGAAGGCGGGCTGCGCCTGAAGGATGCCGTCGAAGCCTTCCTCCGCTTCACGGACAAGCCCATGATCGCGGCCAAGGAGGCGGTGACCGCCGGGCTCGCCCAGGCCTGTGCCGATGGGCTGGTGGGCATTGGACGCGGCGCGAGCCTCGCTTCGCTCCAGGCGCGGTATTGCAGGCAGGCGGTGTCGCTGGACCCCAGCGAGGAGGGAGTGTGGATCATCCCACCTTTCAAACCGGAGCCGGCCAAGGTTCCGGGGAGCGAAGAGACCGCTGGAACTGGCGCCGGCGCAGGCGAAACAGGGGTCACAGGCGGAGCCGGAGCCGGCACGACGGCTGGCGGGGGTGTGGGGACGACCGGCGAAACAAAGCCCGGCGCCAAGGGGACGGTTCGCCGAATCGTCGTCCGCGGGGCGGTTCCCGTCGAGAACTGGGGCGAACTTTTCCGCTGTTTTGTCGGACCTGCCGCGCGCATGAACTTGAAGAAGCTAAACCTCGGCGTGCAGTTCGAGATGGTGCTGCCCGAGGACCGGCCGCTGAGCGAATACGACTCCACTCTCAAGGCCATGCAGGAGGCCGCGCGGCAGCTGGGGCTGAAGCTCGATCTCGAAAAGTAAGCCGCGCCATGCAGCGCCACCCTCCGCACCAGGTTGCGATGGGACTGACCTCAACGCCGTGTTCGAGGCGTGGACGATTCCACCTGCGCAGTCAGACCAGTGTCTGTTAAGACAAGAGCACCACACACAGGTCCGGACGGCGTTGTCAGGAACAGTTCCGTCTACGAGGACGCAACCGACCCCGGCTTCGAGCATTGACGTACAGCCGTGTCAGCTTCTCGACCCGCATGGAACTCGTAATTCGGCGGACGACTTTTTCCTGAAGGGCCTGCTCCCGGCGGTCTCTCACGAACAATCAGAAGCTCTCGCCAGGGCCTGGGTGGCTCACGCCACCAAAGTCTCTCTTGCAAACAATCGGCGATGCCGCATGGAACGGATGCTGGGGGACTCGAGAAGACACTCTCCACGATGCAGGCGCGGCATGGAGGGATCCACGTCGCCCACCATCGTGGCATAACTCGTCACTCTGGCGCCGAAGTCGGACGCCACTCTGCCGAAGGGTAAATCGGCAGCAGACCTGATTGGAGCGCTCATGGCGCAGGCCCGGACGGATGCGAGCCGGGGACATCAGCTCTCAATACCGAGGGATCTTCAGGCACTAAGATTGCCTATTGATTCTGCGCGGACTGTCTGGGTAGCGGGGCCATGCGGGCCTGATCTACCTTCCGCCCGCGCAGTCCGTCATGTCGTCTGACATTCCATGGTTCCTCGCCAGGATCTGGCAGGCCACCGGCGCACCCAGCTTGTGTTTCTCGAGGTGTACAATTTCGCGCTGGCTACATGAATCGTCCGCGTACAAACGCTTAAAAGGCTGAATCCGCAACTGCAGTTGACTGAGAATACCGATTTTGGCCCGTATTCCACCCGCCGCCCGAATTTTCCGGCAGGCTACGAATGGATGAAAAGTATCCAGCAGGCAAAACAGCCTACCTCGAGGTTCGGCGGCTCCACCCAATGGCGGGTCCATTGCCCTGACTTTATCGGGGCTGAAGCTGTGCTTCGCCAGCAGATGCGGCTGCGGGTCCTGGAGCAACTGGTCACGGCTCTTCCCAGTCACGCGCGACTCCCGAAAACAAAAAGACCGCTTCCCCCAATAGGGAAACGGTCTATTCAAAAGGATGTTATTCGTGGATCGCCCGTCCTTCAGAGAGTGGGTAGATCGGCTGGATCCCAGCTGGCCCAGTGGCGAGGCCGGCAAGCCAACCGCGCTCAAGGTAAAGCAAGCGGCCGGGCCGGGGATCGCGTCCGCCCCACCACCAACCCGGTCGGAGGACCGCGGCTTTTGACTGGCCGGGCACCCTTGCCTAAGGTGCACGGGCCAGGCTGTTCAACCCCATGCATCCTGCGGGGCACACGAAAAAGCGTGCGCCTGACCGCAGTTCGGAACAGTGTCCGCAGAGCTGGCGTGCAAAGGACGCCGGAACGACTCGGTTTTTCCCAGAGTCCGTACTGGTCTTTTGCGCCGCCCGAGGTTGACTGGAACATTGTGCGTAGTGCCGGGCAGGCGCTTCCTCCGGTCCGTGAGCCATCTTCCCGGTTCGGTTCTCTTACCGCATGGCAATCCACGGTCACTTCAGTTCGGCCAGGATTTTCCGGGCCTCGGCGGCAAAGGGTGCATTGGGCGCCAGGGCCACGGCGCGTTCGAGCGCCTGACGCGCCTGCTCGGGCTGTTTCAGTTGCCGGCGAGCCAGGCCCAGGTGATAAAACGCCTCGGCATCGTCGTTCCGCTGCCGCGTGTAATCCGTGAGCGCCGCGGCCGCGCGCGTCACGTCGCCGCGTTCGCGCGCCAGGATCCCCACAAGGCGTGCAATGGCCAGATCATCTCGATCCACCTCGCGCACCCGCAGAGCCAGTTCATAAGCCCGGTCCGGTTGCTTGAGCGGGCCGGCATAGAGAATGGCCAGCTCCCGGAGGGCCGGCGTGAAGTTGGGGAAGAGCTTGCGCACGGCCTCCAACAGGCGGGCCGCCTCGGTTGGGTTGCCGCCGCGGATCTCCAACCTCGCCAGGGCGAACATCGCCGGGACGTGGTTGGTGCGGCCGGCCGCCCACTGGCGCAGCTGGGCCACATCGGCGGGAGCGGTGGGCGGGTTTTCAGCCAGTGCGATTGCCCGCCGGAGTTCCTCGATCTCGCGCGCCAGCGCAGTCCCGGGCTGTTTCTGGGCCGCCTGCTCCAGTGCCTGACGCGCCCCGGCGAGCTGTCCCAGACTGTACCGGGCCCAGGCAAGGTCGTACCACACGCCTGGATCATCCGGAAGCCGCCGGGCTGTTTCCTCAAGCAGGTTGGCCGCCCAGGTTTGATCCCCTTTGCGCCAAACCAACCGCGCCAGGGTATGCGCCGCGTGGGGATCGTCTGCAGCCCGTTCCCGTGCCCGACGGGCAAGCTCGATCGCCTCGTCGAGCCGGCCCGGCAATTCACCCATCCACCGCGCCAGCCGGGTCATGAAGACCGCCGAGCCGGGCGCAATGTCCAAGGCCTTCCGCCCCGCTTCGACGGCCTGTTCCCACCGACCGTGAATGGCATGGACCTCTCCGATGCGCAACCAGAGGATCGGGTCCCCACCCTGCTTCCGTACCTGTGCCTCCAGTTCCGCCAGCCGGGCGTCGTCCACCGTCTCGGATTTCAGATCAAGCAGGGCCAGCCGGCGCCGCGCCTCCCCGGCCACGGGGGAGTCGGGGCGCAGTCGTACGGCGGTTTGAAAGGCAACCCGCGCAGCCGTTTCCTCGCCCAGCATGTAGTGGGTCATGCCCAGGTGATACTGCACCTCCGGTTCCTCCGGCATTTTGCGTGCGCTCTCCTGAAGCAGGGGCAGGGCCTGCGGGTAGTCGCCCCGCTTGAAGAGGATCCAGCCCAGGGTGTCCGAGCTGGCCGGTTCACCCGGCTGCAGGTCCACGGCGCGCCGGGCCAGCTCGTAGGCGCGGTCGAGTTCGCCGAGGTTTTCCGCCAGCAACCAGGCCAGATTGTTGAGGGCCGGACCGTAACGCGGCTGGATTTCCAGGATGCGTTCGTAGGTTTTGCGGGCCTCAGTGTAATTGGTCAGGGCCGAATGCAACAGGGCAAGTTGCATGAGCGGAATGATGTCTCGTGGGTTGGCCTTCACAACCGATTCGAGTCGTTCGATGGCCTGCTTTTGCCGTCCCGTGGCCACGTAGATGCGGGCCAGTTCGGAATGCGCGGGCCGGTAATCAGGCGCCACCTCCACCGCCTTCAACAGCGCACGCTCGGCCTCAGGCAGGTTGGTTTGAAACAAATGGACCTGGTAGAGCAACATCCACGGCAGCGGCGAGTTGGTGTGTCGGGCCAGCTCGGCTTCGGCACGCTTCCGTGCATCATCAAATCGTCGGGCCATCAGGTCCAATTGCACCAATTGCTCGACCGCGGGCAGGTAACCGGGTCGGATCCGGACGGCGTTCTCGAATGATTTGCGCGCCGCATCGAGCTGGTTTCTTTCCCGCTGGATCAGTCCCGTCAGCAGCCAGGGCGTGGGATTGGTCGGAAAATCGCGCGCCAAGCCCTGATAGACTCCCAGCACCCGGTCCACCTCGTTGCGTGCCTGATAGGCCCGGGCGAGGAGGAGTCGGGCCTGCCAGTTCTCCGGATGCCGCTGCACGAACGGTTCCAGCAGTTGAACGGCCGCGGAGGCGTCGCCCCGTCGCAGGCGCAGCTCCGCCAGCAAAACGACCGCCTCCGCACTGTCCGGAGCGGCCTCCACCGCCTGTTCCAAGCTGCTGATGGCGCGGCTGACGTCGTTCACCATCAGCGAGGCGAGCGCCATCTGGTAAAGCACGCGCGGGTGATTCGGCACCAGCTTCAGGATCTTCTCCAGCTCGGCCACCGCGTTGGTATATTTGCCCTGGGCCACCGCCAACTGCGGCCGCAGCAGCAGCGCCGGCAGGTTCACCGGATCGCGCACCAGGACCCGCCGGAGGGCTTGGTCGGCCGCATCCCAATTCCGTTCGGCCAGCTCGAGCTTCGCCAGTTCGGTCCATGCCGGGAGGTAATCCGGCGCCTTTTTGACCAGCTCTTCCAAAATCGCGCGGGCTCCGGTCCGGTCGCCGGTGGCGGCCTTGAACTCGGCGTAACGAAGCCGGTATGGCGATCGCAGCGGGGCAAGTTCGGCCGCCTTCTTGAATGCATCCTCGGCTTCCCGGGTACGATCCGCACGAGCCAGACGGGCGGCCCAGGCGAAGTGGGCGGCAGGTGACCGGGGTTCCACCTCCAAGGCGCGCCGGACGGCCTGCTCGGCCCGTGCAGAGTCGCCCTGTCGGGCGTACACACCGCTCCAGACCAGGTGATAGCCGGCGCATTCTTCCGCTTGGGGAGCCAGTTTCTCCAGCCATTGCCGGGTCTCGACGAGTTGGTTGGTGGTGAGGGTCGTGTCCCAGAGCAACAACCAGGCGTCCGTGTGGGCGGGTTCACGGGTGAGAACGGCCACGGCCTGAGTGCGTGCGCCCCCCACGTTCCCGAGGGCCAGCAGGCTCTGCCCGATGGCGACCCTCAGATCAACGTTTTCCGGATCCCATTCGGTGGCGGTGCGCAGGACCGAATAGGCCTCCAGCAGCCGCCCCTGTTGATGCAGAATCAACCCCAGCCGGGCGGCGGCGGTGCGGTTCGTGCCGCCGTACTTCAAGGCATTGCGGTATTCGATCTCGGCGCGATCGTAGTCACCGGCCTCGTACAGGCGCTCGGCCCGCTGCAGATGGCGCTGTGTCCGGGCCTCGCGCGAGCAGCCCACCAGGGCAACGAGGACCCAGCACGCCCACACCACCAGCCAACCGTTCGACGATCGTCGGATGCTTCCAGCCTTCATGACGTCCTTTCCTTTCCGGTCGTTTCCGGCCCGGGCGGGTCCGCCGCCGCCGCTCCGGGAACGGCGCACCCACCGGCAGGCACCGCACCCCCGGGAGAAGGCGCGCCCGCCCCGCGCAGTTGTCGCCGGCGCTCCCACTCACGCAAACCCCAGACCAAGGCCAGGAACGGAATCAACGACAGGGCGAAGAAAATCGGCCCCCCCTGACTGTGCAGCGGCGAGTCAATCACGCGCGGGTCCACGTGCAATGTCAGGAGCGAAATCGTCACGATGCGAAATGCATTGCGCAGGATGGCAAGCGGAATTACCGATGCCACCAGCACGCCCCGGAGCCCGTACGAGCGCAGGAACCAGTACCCGGCCACCCAGCTCACGATGAACAACACGTAAGTGGACCGCACCCCGCTGCACTCCTGCGCCACCATGATGGTCAGGCCGGGCAGTTGGAAAATCAGTCCGTCACGGAACAGCGTCGTACCGGTCAGAACGAACATCACCGCCGCCGCCTCGGCCGAGGCATGCTGCAAAAAGATCTCCAGCCCGTCCCGCATGGCCGACGGCATCGGCAGCGCAAACACCATGAACAACAGCGGAAACAGATAGGTGCGGACGAAACCACTCCCCAACAGTCCCAGCACACCCGCCCACAGGAAACAGAGCCAGGCTAGCACGGGCCAGAGCAGCCGGTCGCAGGGCTCCGGTAGAAGGTCACGCGCCCCCAGCCAGGCACCGGCCCGGAGCGCCACCACACCCAGCATGGCCGGCACAATCGCCAACACCGGCGAGCCCCGCACCCGGCCCGGACACCGGTGCCAACCCTGTCGGATCAGGTACAGGGTTACGGCCGGGACAAGAAACACATGGGAGTACAGCTCCGTATGCCAAGCAAAGCGCGCATACTCTGCAAGGGGCCGCATGAAAAGCAGCGTCAGGACCAGTCCGTAGAGGCCAAACCACGCCAGCGATTGCGTCAGCGGCCTCCCTTCCGGATCGCGCCAAAACCTGGCCGTGTCCGACATCCGGCTGAACAACGAGGTGGAGCTCTCCTCACTCACGGTTCAGAAAGGGTGATCGGTGAGCCTGCGTGTGCAGAACCGACCCGGGATCGCATCGCCGCTGCAGCCGGGACGACCTCCCACACGCCAGCGAAAAGGCTCGGATCGCGCAGCCAACCACGTCACGGGAGGTCCCACGGACGCGAACCTGCTCCCTGCCTGCGCCGGGCCCTCCCCGCGCCACGGCGCACGTTCTGCCTCCACGCGTTTCCATCACCAAACCCGGTTGCTGGACCTCACGATGCCGCGGCCGTTTCCCACCGACCGCGCCCGGCGCCTGAACCCCATCCCGCAGGGTGGCCTTCCAATCCGGGTTGTCTGCATCGGCCGGGACCGTTCCTCTCTTCAGAAATTCTTGCCCGCCCCTTTTATCCTGTCGGCGCCCCCGGCCCGCGGCCCGTCCCCGATCACGCCTTCCAGACCTGACCGGGCCGGGTCGGGCAATCCTTCATCGCGTTTCGCGTGTCCACGATGCATTCGGCCCACTCGGCCAGTTCCCGGTAGTTCACACACGCATGATTCGTGGCAATGAGCACCAGATCGAAACTTCGGATGGTCTTTTCCTCCCACGGCATGGAACGTTTGCCCGCCCAGTGCGGGTGCTCGCGCGTCGGCTTGATCACCGGCACGTACGGGTCGTGATACTCCACGATCGCTCCGCGCTGATGCAACATGTCCATCAGCACGTAGCTGGGGGATTCGCGGTCGTCGTCCACATTCGGCTTGTAGGCAAGCCCCAGCACCAGGATCCGGCTCCCCTTCACCGCGCGACCACGATCGTTCAGCGCATCGGCCACCCGATGCACCACATATTCCGGCATCGAGGTGTTGATCTCGCCGGCCAGCTCGATGAACCGGGTGTTCTTGCCGTACTCGCGGGCCTTCCACGTGAGATAAAACGGGTCAATGGGAATGCAGTGTCCACCCAGCCCGGGCCCCGGATAAAACGCCATGAACCCGAATGGCTTCGTCTTGGCGGCTTCGATCACCTCCCAGATGTCAATCCCCATCGCGCTGTAGACCAGCTTCAACTCGTTCACCAACGCGATGTTGACGCTGCGGAAGATGTTTTCCATCAGCTTCGTCGCCTCGGCCGCGCGACAGGACGACACCGGGACGATCGTCTTGATGGCCTTCTTGTAAAGTGCGGCCGCCCGCTCCAGGCAGGCCGGCGTCAGGCCGCCCACGACCTTCGGGATTTCGGCCACCCGACTCTGCGGGTTGCCCGGGTCTTCCCGTTCCGGCGAGAAGGCCAGGTGAAAGTCCACCCCGGCCTTCATTCCCGAGCCCTGCTCCAACACCTCGCGCAGGTCCGTGTCCGTCGTGCCCGGGTAGGTTGTGGACTCCAGCACCACGAGGGATTCCCGCTGCAAATGCGGCGCAATGGCACGGCCCGTGTTGATGATGTAGCTGATGTCGGGCTCGCGATTCTTGTTGAGCGGCGTGGGCACGCAGATGATCACCGCCTCCACCTCTCGGACGCGGGAGAAATCCGTGCTCGCCTCGAACCGGCCAGCCGCCCGCTGTTCCGCCACAGCCTCCGAAGGGATGTGATGGATGTAGCTGCGACCGGCGTTGAGCGCCTCGACCTTCGCAGGATCAATGTCCAGGCCGAGGACCTTGACGCCCGAACGGGCAAACTGCAGAGCCAACGGCAACCCCACGTAGCCCTGACCGACAACGGCAATGTGCATGGCGCGATTCTGCGAAAGCCGCCGGGGTCCGCGCAAGAGCAAGCCTGTGCCTTCGCCTTCGCACCCGGCGCGGGAACCCCCGGTCGGCGCGAGTCTCCTCGCGATCTACGCCACCCATCATGGACCGCCACCGGAGGCGGAGGACCTGCCCGGCGCAACCCTCGCCACCCCGGAGCCGGCCGTCCGACCCCGGTCACAAGCGCACATGCCCCGGCCGCGCCAGGAGGAGAACCGGTCTGCACGCGGCGTCCGCCTCCGCCGGCAACCACCGAGACGCGGAGTTCACCACAGGCGCGCGGAGACTGGATTTTAAACAAACCACAGAGGCACAGAGGACACAGAGATTCTTCACAGAGACGAAAAAAGATCTCTTATGAGGCAGGAGCGTCGGCCCGCGCGAGCCGCCAGGCACAGGAGCGTGGCAACGCCGACCATGGCCTGAAGTACCGCACCCACCTGGCGTCAGATGCCGCCCTGCGTGAAGACCAGCATGTCGCAGATGTGGCAACAACGCGAGCCCTGTGTTTCTCCTCCGTGTCCTCTGGAAGGAGGACAAAAGGAACATAAGACCTCTGGGTTTGTCTCTGTGCTCTCTGCGCCTCTGTGGTTAAATGCAAGTTCTCCCTCTCCTTGCCTCGGTGCTTGTTTAAACACAGATTGCTTCGTGCCTCCTTGGTCCCATGAAAAGAAATCTCCCGATGCCCCGGTGGTTCGTCGGAGACGTCTCCCGGCGTCTCCGTGACATTGCCGGCGGGTCCTATTCCCTGTGCACTCCGTTTTCTCCGCGTCTTCTGGAAGGAAGAAAAAAGAAAATGAATCGCCGTGTTTTCTCTCTGTGTTCCCAGCGTCTCCGTGGTTAAGTACCAGCACCGGCGAAGGCGGCCGGAGCGATCGCCGGTGAGCGGGATCTTTTCAGCGACTCGCAGGTCAGGACGCTTCACGGCGCCTCTGCGACTCGCGACGCCTGACAGGACCTCGTCCCACACCCAGCACCGCAAGCGCCAGTCCCAGCAGGGCACCCGTTGCGCCGCCATCGGGCATCGTGGCCGGACCGCCCATGGTCTGGAACGTGATGGTCAGATCGTCAACAGCCAGGCCGTCGTCCGCCCCGGGCGCATCGTAGTCCTCCCACCGAATCCACCACGTGTCGCCCGGTTGAATGCTCAGCCCGGTGATCGTGGCGCTCACTTGATATCGGTGATCAGCATCGTTCCCGTTCTTCGCGCCCACGTCGGAAAAGTCGGGCGTCGTGAAATTCAAATCCGGCACCGCTGTCCATGTGCCATCGCTCAGCGAGGTGGCGTCCAGGCTGTAGGCAAACAACAGTTGGTCGGGCCGGTCTTCGAACCCCAGCCGCCACTGCTCGCCCCAGTAGGCGATGGTCATCGCCACGATCGTTTGACCGCTGTCATTCCGAAATTGCGCGCCAAAAGTGGGGATCAGGCTGCCGCTGCGCAATCCACCCAGCGCGCGATCCGAGTCGCCGGAAGCCCCGAAACTGTAGGTGTCGCCGGTGTTCGAACTGCCCGTGCCCGCGCGGTACAACCCGTCGGCATTGCTGCCGTCTTCGTGGATCGCCCAGCCCGGCGGCAGCAGGCTGTGACCGCTCCCCGAAGACGCGAGCGAGTTGAAGTCTTGCGTGTACGGCAGGCTGGGATCGGTGATGGAGACCGGCGTACCCCAGGAAATCGCCCGGAGTCCCAACAACGTCATGAAGGTCAGGATTCGGAGTTTCATAGGCGTGTTTCCGGATTTCTCTCCCAGGCCCGGACTGCCCACAGGGCGCGGGCCAACCTTCCGCGGCCGCTCCACACAACCGCTCGCCCTGTCCGTGCAAACGCCCAAGACAATCCGCAAACCCGGGTCGGGTCGCCAACAACAGGATCCGTGCCACGAACGCGCACACAGGCGTCCGAGCGCACGGCAAAAGCGGCAAGTCACTGGACATCAGCTACTTGCCAAGATCTCGGTAGGAAACCAGCGAACCCTGTACCGCGGACACTGTAAACCATGCCGACACCTCGAGGGGCCCCGAAAGAGTCATGTTGTTCCTCATCAATCACTTGCAGAGATGTCGGATGTGTAAATTTTACCGACGGCCATTATGGACCCCTTTACACGGTCGGTTCGCGGAACGGAAGTCGCCATGGGGCCGCGCCACCTAACCACAGAGACGCGGAGACGGCTTCTCAAGAAACCACTGAGCCACAGAGAACACGGAGAAATGACGCAGAGGAATGATGAACAAAGCCTTGTAAAGAGTAGGTTCCACGCTGTCCACTGCCAATCTCCCCGCCCCACATCCAGGAACCCCCTGCAGAAGCGTGGGAAGGAACGACCTGTTCGCCAACCACACGCAGTGCTGACAATGGCAGACAGCATCAGCAAGAAGCTCCTGTTTCAATCACTCTCTGTGTTTTGTCTCTGTGCCCTCCGTGTCTCCGTGGTTGAATGCCAGGGCCGCCGAAGGCGGCCACATCAGCTGATCTGTCCGTGGTTCACGCCAGGACACGGGGAGGACCCTCCAGCACTGCCAGGTCCCGCGACCACCGAGACGCGGAATTCACCAGGGAGAGGCGGGAGACGGCTTCTCAACAAACCACACAGCCACGGAGAACACGGAGAAATGACAGAGGGATGAGAAGAAAAGACTGCAAAATCAGCAGCGCGGGCTGGTGAGGTGCATGCACTTGGGCATCCGGCGCCTGCCAAATGGATCGGAACAACACCGAGAAGCCCCTGGGCCTGGCGGGTCTGCTCATCGCAGAATAAGGAGACCACGCTCAATGAGCGAAACAATCGAGGTTTTCGTCCCTCTGGGTTTCCGCTCCATGCCCTCCGTGTCTCCGTGGTTGAGTGGCAGGGGCGTGTGGGCAAAAAAGTGGCGCTCCGTTTCCGGAGCGCCACATAAAAGGCAACCTACAGCGTGAGTGTGTTTATTCCTTCCGGCGGATCAACGCCAGCCCCAACAGGCCACTGCCCATCAGAACCAACGTCATCCCACCGTCCGGCAGGTAGACCAACATGTCCTGCTTCTTGGCCGACCAGTCCGTGCCTCCAGTGACCCTGTCGATCCCGTAGAGATTGACGACCCGGACGGTGAAGCCAGCGGTAGCCGGATCATAATCCGCCTTGGCGGCCGCCAGGGTACCGTATTTGCTCACCACGAGAGCGATGTACGGGTTGGCAGCCACAGGGAGTTCATCTTCCAGCATCCAGATCGCCTCTTGGAGGGCACGGGCTGAGGCTTCACGGCCGGCTCCCGGCGTGTAGTCATACCCGGCCAGGTTCCCCTCGGCAAACTGCTTGTACAACCACGCCGTGCCGATGGACAACGGATCCGGCGACCCGCCGCCCAACCCGCCATTCACCGCTTCGGTGTTCAGATACGCATGAAACGGTTGGCCACTCAGCCCTTCATTCCGTTCCATACAGAACGTCTGGAATCCGCCGGAAACCAACGTGGCAGGATCGTAATGGGCGGGATTGGCCCAAGGCGACCCCTTCATCGTGAACTCTCCCCCACCGTAACCGGACGCCGGGTCATAATAACCAGCCGTCCGAACCACCGTCACTGTCGCATCGGGCACCGCGGATACCGTGGCAGCCATGCCGGCCACCAGCCCCACCGCCGCAATCGTCTTCAACGCTTTCATAGTCATCTTCACTTCCTTTCTCCGTTCGCTGTGTTGCCTGTTGCCAGTTTCTTAGCAGCACCCGTGCCAAGCTGATTCGCGCCAGGGCGGTCGGGATCCATGGTTCAACGCAAAATGTTGCAATTCAGAAACTTAAAACCCGAACTGAAAAGGGTCGAAAATCGGCCCGAACCGGCCGGGACCCGGGAGGGCTTGGAAAGTGTAAACTCTGCCGACGCTTCGAGCTGGGTCGGCACCCGACACAGGAGGGCCGAACGACTCAAGTGCCTTATTACAAACATGTTCGATCAATATGCCGAGTGTTAACACCCCCGACACCCCTTTCTCCGGATCCGACACTCTGACGACGATCGCGTTCATTTCACCCCAGAGAGCTCACTTTAACGTTAGTTGACGGACAAGACCCAGCCCAAAGTAGTGGTCACCCATAATGTGGACGACCGACCCACCAGCCACGGGGTCACCCGTCTGACGACCCGGCCAGACGCCGGGAGATGAACGCACGCGCCAACAGCCAGTCCAGCCAACACCGTTGCCAACCGTACCTGGCCCGCACGAGTGCCGGAGGCAGGAGCACCGGCCTGGCACCCAGCCGAACGTTGAAAGCGTGCCGCGTCTTCGCCAAGTCCTCATCCACCGATTGCCCGCCTAACATCCGTTCCGCCAGGGACCGATCAATAGCGCAAAAGTCAACTACCCGGCATCCCCACTCGGCAGCTCGGAACATCGCCTCCACGTTCAAGAGGGTGTTGGGAAACGCGGCCGCGTGTCGCCCGTTCCAACCCTTCTTTTCGAACGTGCAACGCTCCCCAAAGCGCAGCAGCGACAGGCCGGCCACGAGTTCGTCCCCCACCAGGGCCAGCAGGAGCCGCATGTTCGACCCAAAGGCCGTCCACCGCCGGCGCAACGCCTCCACCGATGACGGATTCGGTCGCGCGCCCTGGCGCCGACAGGTCAGGCACATCAGTTCGAAAAAGGCAGGAAGGTCGGCCGGCCCGCCTTCGACGACCCGGACACCCCGTTCGCGCGCAAGCCGCAGCTCACGACGCGCGCTTCGGCTGAGCCGGTGCAGGATTCCCTCCGACCCGCCTTCCAAGGAGGCCACCAACGTGGCGTCGATGATGCCCGGCACCGGTGATTTGCAAAATCCCCGACCCCAAAGCTCGTCGCTGCCGATCGCACTGGCATCCGGAGGCTGCACGATCAACGCCTGCAGGCGTTCCTCCAAAGCCACCCGGACGACTCGATCCAATGCCGCTGAGACTGTCTCTGGGGTCTCCTCGGCCAGCACCGGCCCTTTGTTCACGAAACCCAGTCGCCCGAGCCGTGTCCGCTTGATGAGCAACAGAAAGCCTCCGGCCAGTTGTCCTCCGCAACCCCAGGTCTCCAGTCGGCACCGCCATCCATCGCCCTCCTTCACCCAGCCCCACCGAACGGACTGCTGGTATTGTCCACGCGGCTGGCTTTCCAAAAACGCCTCCCATTCGAAGGCGACCTCCTCCGGGACCCCCGCAGGGACGACGGAACCGGCCTTCTCCGCTCCACTCTGCACACCGGATGGCTGAATGGAGAGCGTCATGGCGTTCCGGTGAATCGGCCGGCCGGGACGGCCTTCATGGTGCCACCATCGTCACCAGCGGCGCATACCGTCCGCCACCCCAACCGGCACCTCACCCGCCACGCTCCGGTTACACGAAACCCGACCTTTGCGAAGGCGCGAAGGGACGGCTCGTTGTCCGGCCGCACGTGCGCGAACGCCAGCGTGAAACCTTCCCTGGCAAGATCGAGCACAATCTCCCTGAGCACGGCGACGCAAATCCCGCGTCCACGATACGCCGGGAACGTGTAGGAGGCCCGAATCTCGCAGCTTTTGGGCGGCACAGGCCACCAAGGGAGCGACGACTTTTCCCCGGGCCCGGCCACCCACGAGGCGTGCGCCAACTCGTCACCGGTCCATACCGTGTACGACCTGTTCAGCCCGGACATCGCATCCATGTAACACTCGATGGGCACCCTGCCGCGCGGCATGCGCCGCTCCATCCGCCACTTTTTCAGCGCATCCAACGACTCTCCTCCCTTCCGGAACCGAAGCCCACGCAGGGCTTGATCATCCTTCGTTCCTGCGAGGTCCTCGAGTCCGCGCTCGACCCGCAGGTAGGATCGCCCGGACCAAAGGATGTCGGCGAGGCGCGCCAGCACCTCGCCAGATCCACAAGCCTGCCAGACCGTCAGCCACTTTCGCATGCCCGCACCCCACGTCACACAAGGCTGGACGGGCCGGGGCCGGCGTCCACTTCCGCATCACCAGCGGCGCCGAGATCTATCTGCTGCCTGCCGACAGGCACGAGGAGGCCCTTCCGGCCTTCGCGGACTCTGCCACGCCAACTCGCTCACCCGACAGTCGCCGCCACAAGCCGGGGCGGATCATCCGCAGGCACCAGCCGGTCAACGGGTGCACTCGCAGACAGGCCGGCAGGCGGACGATCTCGCACCCCCGCTGCAAGTAGAACTCGTCCACCGACGCCTCCCTCCCGGCCTTGCGCAGGCCGGCAAACACCTGGTCCACGCAACCGGACTCCGCTGCCAGTCGCCTCACCTCGTGCAGCATCAGGCTCGCCACGTGCCGGTGCAGCGCCCCGGACGATGCGAAGAAAGTGGAATACAGGAGCGTCGTCCCCACCCTCTGCAGCACGCTCACCGCCCGTAGCGTTCCCCCCTCCCACGCCCCCAGCACGCGCACCTTCGGGTGGCGAAATACCGCCTGCGCCCACTCGGCAAACCGGCGGGCGTCCACCCGATCCGAGCGATACCCGTACCTTGTGCGCCGTTGGAAATCCACATACGCCGGGTGCGCCTCGGTCAACTCCCGGGGAGATTCGATCCTGCGCACCGTGAAATGTCTCTGCGCCGTGCGCACCTCCCAACGGCGTTTCTTCTCCAGCCGATCCAAACTGTAAGCAGAGGCGTTTCTGAAGAGCAGGACGTCGATCGAACCGTTGGCCCGGGCCGCGTCCCCGACCACGAACTGCCATCCACCCCAGCGCGCTTCCGCCGGCGGCGTGACACCACCGGCATCCAGAGGCTCCAGGAGAAAAAGGGGGCGATAAAACAGCGGTCGCACCCGGCGCCAGAATACCCCGCCGGACTCGGCCACCCGCGCGCCCATGTCGCGCTCATAGGCGGCATATTCAGCCAGGGTCATGGAAGGCAGCCCGATCACGTTGACCTCGAAGATCTGATCCGGGCACGGCCCGCCCGGCGCGGCAGCACTACCATGGCACGGGGCACGCACAAAGCCTCCGGCTGTCTCACCACGGAGACGCAGAGAAGAAGACTTTTGTGTTGAACCACAGAGGCACAGAGGGCACGGAGAGAAGACGCAGCAACCATTTTCCCTCTTTAAAGAACACAGAGGGAACGGAAGGCACAGGGAGCATACTCTGCGACGCCGGGGACACGGTCTCCACAAACCGCCGAGATACAAAGAGGCTTCTTCCTATATAACCACAGAGGCACAGAGGACACAAAGAATAGCACAGAGATCTGTTTCTTCCTTTTGATTTAGAGAGGACACAGAGCCGGGACAGACGACTTCAATGAACCGCAGAGACCCGAGGAGCTCTGTTCTTGAAACCACACAGGTACGGAGCAAACGACTTTATATTTAACCACAGAGACACAGAGGACACAGAGGAAGAACACAGAGGTTTTTTTGTTTTTCTGATTGCTTTTTCAGATGGCCAGGGAGGGAAAGAAACGCTCATACAAGCTCACAAGCACAGGTACCGGTTTGCTTTTCATGTCGAGCCGGCGGGTGTTTGGAACTACTGCATGGCTTGGGTGCACGCCGACGGACGGGGCTGTTCGGCCAAGGACGTGCCGGCGGGCTCCCAGTGGCACATTCTTGTGCCATTCTGAAAACAGATAATCTCTTGTTTTCTCTGTGATATATCTCTGTGTTCTCTGTGCTCCCGTGGTTGATTTATAAATCCTTCTCGGCGTCTCCGTGGTTTTTTTGCCGGTCCTCTGCGCGCTCCTGGTCCTCTGTGCCCTCGACGACCCTGTGTGGCCTGGTTGCTGGAGATAACAGCAGCAAAAAAGACTCTGTGCACCTCTCCGTGTTCTCTGTGCCTCTGTGGTTTGTTTATAAACCTCTCTCCGTGTCTCCGTGGTGAAGTCCGTGTTTCGGTCCTTCGGCAGGGCGCTCACAGCGCGCCGGGGCGTTTCTGTTCCGGCTGGCCGAAGAGCCTCCCCAGCATCCAGAGGCCGCCCAGACCCAGGAGAAGCAACGCCGCCGCGCTTCCCGTGTCCGGCACGCTGGCAATCTGCAATTCGGTTCCGGGTAGTTGCCATCCCACCCACAATCTCAAGTTGGCGTCCTTGGCGTCCCACGCATCCACCCAGCCGCTCAGGACCATCTCGTACTCGTGACCCGGATTCACGGTGAAGCTGTACGGTTGGGAGAATGAAGAGACCGGTTCGTCCATGAGCTGCCATCGCAGGAGGACCTCGTCCAGCGTCAGGTCCCGTAGCACGAAACTCATGTCCTGTTCCTGGGCACTGTAATTCCACCAGGCCTCGGCCTGGAGCGTGAAGGTCATTTCGGGCGCGTTGAACAGGAAGCGCGTGCGGGATTCGGTCGCCACGTAAAGTCCGCTGCCGGGCAGGCTGCCCACGCCCCCAACAGGGGCCGGCAGATCCCAGGGAGCCGCACCGGCCCTCAGCCACAAGGAAAACGGGCCCACGGCACCTTCCGCCCATCCCCACCCGTGGGGACGGGAAGCGCCCTGCCAGAAAAGGAGGTCGCTACCAGCCGAGGCGCGATTGAAAATCCCCGTTTCCGCCCGCGTGGTCCCTTCCGAATCGCTCCACACTTCCAACCACTGCGCGGAGACCCTGGAATCCTGGCTGGTCAGCGTGATCGGCCCGGCTTGGAGCGCCGTGCCATGGAGGATCCATCCGGCCAGTGCCACGCACAAGGTGGCCAGGCCGTGCGTCCGGCCCCCGATCCGGCCTCCCGACCGATGCGTTGTCCAAGTCATGGTTCGGACTCCCAAATCGATGCGTCTCATATCTGTACACAAGCAACCATCGGGCGAAAAGGGGCATTTTCCGTGCCACGCACCCAGGCCCGCCACAAACCTTGGGAGGGACGACATCCTCGCCGTTCGGTTGAACCACAGAGACACCGGGAAGCATCCTTCTGATTCAACCACAGAGGCACAGAGGACACAGAGAAGACACAGAGATTCTTTCTTTTTTTCTTTCTCTGTGGGCCCTGTGTCTCCGTGGTTTCGCCCCGGACGTCCTGGTCGTTACGAAGCGGGTCCGTGGGGTGTCCCCGCCGCAACCGCGCCCTCGGCAACCCGGTCTCGTCCGGCCATAGCCGGAACCAGGTCGCGAAACAGTCGGCCCAGCTCGGCCCTGGCCTGGTCTGCAGCGACCTGCAGCAATTCCCGCACCTCACCCCGCCGCCGGAACAGCTCCATGACACGCTCGACCGCACGGTCGGTGTCCACGGCCCGGCCATCCACAACCCAGTCGCGTACCCCCACCGAATCGAACACCCCTTCGAACTTCCGGCTGTAGGCCACCCCTACCGTTGGAATCCCCTGGGAAAGCGCAGCTATGCAGGAGTGCATCCGCGAGCCCACGAAAAAGTCGCACAACCCGATGACCCATTTGATCTCGTGACAGTCGTACTCCCCGGTAATGAGCCGAACCCGCTGTCGCAAAGGCTCGGGCACGGCCTCCCGCACACGCCGACACGCCTCCGGGTCGCTTTCCACGCTGTCCGCCGGAGCATAGGTGTGGGGGATCAACCACACCTCGCCCTCGTGTTCCCTCAGCAACGCCTCCACCAAGCGCGGCAGGAACGCTTGGTAATCCAGCTTCAACCCGAACATGTTCGCGCGATTGTAGCCGCCGTTGTACATCAGCCCGTTGACGTTCAGACCGATTGGACGGGCGTCGAGATCGTCAACAGTATCAACCGCGTGCGGCAGAGGAGGTTCCGTGAGCAATTGTTCCGGTTTCCGGGCAGGGAGGGCAAATGCCACGTCCGGACTCAGCAGGACCGGCCGACGATTCCCCGCGAGCTCCTGGGCCACGCGTTGGCTTTCGCGGTCCCGGGCGGCGATCACGGGCGCGCGCCGCAGGAGCCAACCGGCCAACCACCGCGCCCACCGCCGTTTGTACGGCCCGTACGTCTGTGGAAACTGAACCAGCCCGCCCTTGATCATCACCACCGACCAGGCTGCCAGGAAGCCGAGCAAAAACCGGCGGGCGCCGTAAATGTCGCTAAAGCTGTCCCCGCCCCGGATGTCCCCCACTACGTCCATTCGCTCCAGTCCGGCGATCCAAGGGGTGCGACGGCTCAGCCATTGCCGCAACGCCCGCCATGGAATCAAACGGTACAGCCCGCTGGCCAGGACGATCCACGCCAGGTGCTCGGCGGGCCTGGCCCGCGGCGAAAGTCGGTAGTTGACGATTTTTACACGCCGGGAATCCCCGCCAACCTGGAAGGTCACTTCACCGGGTGCATGATGCCCGATGAACATGGCCACCTCCCGAGCCCCCGCCTCGATGCTGAGCGAGACCAGGGAGGCACCCAGGGCCATCACCCCGCGGTTGCCCGAGCTCACCGGCGTGCCCATGAGCCCGACTTTCATACCGGTCTACCCCCCGGTGGATACCACCAACGATCGAACACGGTGTGCAACAATTCGCGATGCGTCTCGCAGAGGACCATGTTGCGCACGCCCCGCATTCGTCGCTCACCGATCCAGAATCGTTCCACCCAACCGCGCCGGTTCAACCAGCGTAGCAGGCGCCCATGCCCGAGCAAACTGCTCAGTGCTCCGTGCCGATGCTTCTCGCAAAATGAGAGCCACTCCGCCTCCACCGCATCGGGATCTGACAAACGCCGGCTGAATGCCTCCATGCGCTCCCGCCAAAGGGTGGCTTCGCCCGCCGGCAGCAGTTGCGCACCGGGTGGCGGCTTCGACTGCCGAAAGGGAATACATTCGAACGCGGCCTCTTTTCGAGGTCCCAGACAAAGACGTACGAGAAAGCCGTCGTGAAATCCCTCCCTGGTCCGGTAGATCTCTTCGTCCATTAATAGCGCCCCCTGCCCGTAAACGATGAAACCTTTCCCATGGCGTTCCCAACCGCCCAGCAGATGCGGGTGTTGCACAATCACCGCCGTGGCACCCAGATCGACCAGAAACCGGCACAAGCGTTGGACCCGGGGGGTGACCGGCTGGAACTCCGCCGCTCCGTGATACAGAACAATCCAATGATCCCACTCTGCCTGCCTGTCTCGCACCAACTGCACCAGCGAGATGAGGTCCAACGGATTTGCACCTGCAGCCGTCGGTCCGGCGATCGAGAATTCCCGCTCCGCTACGCCCACGACAGCAATCCGAACGCCCTTGACCTCCCGAATGAACGGTCTGCCGGCTTCCTCCAGGTTGCTGCCGGCTCCGACCGTGGCGATGCCCGCCCGACGACATGCCTCCAAGGTCGTACGCAACCCCGCTTCTCCATGGTCCATGATGTGGTTGTTGGCAAGGTTCAGCAGCCCTATGCCCGCCTTTCGCAACGCCTCTACGCACGCCACGGGAGCACCAAAAACCGGGCCTGTTTTCAGGATGGGCGATGCGCGCTCAATGAGGGGGCATTCCAGGTTGGCCACCACGATATCAGCACCCCGCAACAAGGGAAGCAGGTCGTTGAAAAGCGTCTCCGCATCGCCCCGCTCGAAGTGTTGCAAGTTGTCTCCGATGGGGCAGACGTCCGCCCCGATCAGCACCGTCACCATGACCTCTGGTCTCCGCCTTTCGGGCTCCTAAAAGCCCATTGCTGCCGGGAAGATCGAATCCCTTTTCCGCCTTGTGGGCCAAAACTCCCAGGGAGGACGCTCCCACCAGCGGGAAGCAAGCAGATGTTCCACCTCCGATCTATCCACTCGCCATCCGACCTGCCGAGCCGGAAATCCGCTGACCACGGCGTAATCAGGCACGTCCATACAAACGACGCAACCAGGTTGCACGACGGCCCCGATTCCAATCCGCCGAGTAGGAGGAAGCACGATCGCTCCGGGCCCCAACCAGGCACCGTGCCCAATCTCCAACACTCCAAATGCCAACGGCGCGCCGCGGAACTTACCGAGCTGTGAACTGTAGAACCCATCCCTAAACCCTTTTGTGTGTTCTTACAAGTCTCGGTGGGCATGCGTTGGCCGCAGATCAGAAGGCGCGCTCAACACTCAGCAGTGGGTTGCGGAAGAAGGGAAAGCAGCTCTTGCTGCCTGCAAATGCTGGGGGAGCAGAAAAGGCCCTCATCTGCGCGTGTCCGTCAACCCGAGCCCTCCATCAACGGAAGCCCGCATCCCTCGTTCCCGGCGGGGCCCAACGTCTGCCGCACCAGTAGAAACACGCAGGCCATCCACAGGTACGCATCAAAGGCCCGACTCGATCTCTCACACGGAATGCACAGCCGCCGAAAATGCCGCAGCGAGGCCACCGGACGCTCCACCACCCGGCACCGACGATACCGCCGCCTGACAACTCCGGCGAGCGGTCGCCACCCCGCGTCTGAAAGAAGATTGCACGCTCATGGGGATCGGCAGCACATGCCGGTACTTTTGCTGATCTCCGATCCCGCATGGCTCACCCGCGACAGGTCCAGGGGCTTGTACAGTTTCCGCACCACGATCCGGCGAAGTGTACCCAGCACTGATTTGATCTTGTCCCGCAGAGGAAGCAGTTTCCAGCAACGGTACAGATCCAATCGCTGGAACCTCGTGACCGGAAGCCCGCACATGCGCATGGCCAACCTGCGTCCCCAGATGCTTCCCTTCTTCAGCACCAAACCCCATTGGGCCTTCTCGAGTTTCCACTGCTCTGCAGGTACGAGTCGCACATAGCCGCTTTGCATGGCGCCGTGGACAATCCTTCTGCCAAGCTCCGTACGGACCACGACCAGCGAGAATCCCGGGTTCCTGCCGTCTGGCGTCTCGTACCAGGGATCGCCGCAACTGATGTCCGCCAGCTCGCCCGTCCCGTCGGGCCACAGATGTGCCCCCCAGGGTCGGTACGCTTGCAGGAAGCCCCAGCTTTCCCTGTAACTCAGGCGCAGCACCGGTTCGTCCCTTCCCTTCACCCGAACGGTAAATTGGCCCGGCCAACCGTTACCCCGGTATCGAATCTCTGCCACTTCGGCCGGATCGATACCGTGTTTGCGCAGAAGCTCCAGTGTTCCCTCTCGGGAGGGGCTTTCGGCGCAGAAAAACGAGAGTGTCACGCCCACCTTCGCATCCAAATCGGGCCGGAGCTTCCGGGCCTTGGCCACCGCGGCGATCTCCACCGGCCGGCCGATGATCACACACGGACGATCGGCTTTTTCCACCAGATCGAGTCGTTCGCAGACTGCACCTGGCGCATATCGGGATCCGGTGCGCGCCAGCAATTCGGCACGGCTGGTGCTGAGGAATGTCCGATTTCTGGTGGGATCGCTCGGGTCGGGCCCCAGATGCAGCACCCCCCTCATTGCCAAGACCTCGAGGCAGTATAGCGAGAGGGCGGTCAAAACGCCGCCGGACGCGCCACGCCAACGCACCTCCTCGTCCAGCGCGTGTCCTTCCCAAAGTTCGAGGATCGGACCCCACCGCGCATGAGACTCGACGTTCCCGGCCTTTAAAGGTGCAGGGTACTCGCTGACCGCTACCGGACAGACCCTCCAGCAGTCACATGATTCAGCGTGGCTGGTGCCCGTCAAGGGCCGCAGGCCCTCTCCGTCAAGCTCGCACATTTGCAGCGAGCCCGAGGGGCAATACCAGCAACACGCCCCACACCCCAAACACAGCCTGTACCGTACGATGGTCTCAATGTTCACACCGTGTCTCTGGTTCAGTAGCTACACGGTCCCGAGGGTCAACGATCCGGTGCCGGGCTCACGCCATTGCCTTGACCGTGCCCCATCCACTTTATCAACGCGCCCGTGGGCCCACGGAAATGCAGCTCCCGCATCACGAGACGGGTTTCGGAACGCAGTTCCGGTACAAGCGCCACCGTGATTCCGGCAGCCGCACCCCCGGCTCCCAGAGCCGCCATAAGGCCAGCCCACACGGGCACAGTAGCGGTCCAATGGGCCAAAAGTCCCGCGCCACACGAGATCAGGCCGATGCCAGCAGCAGGCCACAACGTCAGGTACATGGGAACTCCAGCCCTGTTCTTGAGCCGCCAAACGCACACGATGGTGGCCAGGAGCTCACCCAGAATGCCGCACGCGGCGATCATCCAAAGAGGTTGACCGGACCGCGCCACGAAATACGCAGGGACTAGCGCAGTCGCCCTCCACAGATTGGCGATAAGCTGACTATCCGAGTCGCCCTTGGCGATGTTCGCGACTGCCACCGATACCCGCAAACCGCGGTAGGCGGCAACTGCAGCCAGCCACACCACGATCGGCCCAGCACCAGAGTACTTGGCGCCGTAGACGATCCGCATCAGCGCCTCGCAGCCCACGATAAACGCGGCAGTCGATGCTGAGGTGTACAACAACATGCCGGCCAGAACCTGCCGATATCGTCGAATGAAGACCGCCGGAATCTCCTGCACGCGCGAGACCAGGGGTAACGCAACGGCGTTGAAAACGCGGCTGTAAAGGAATTGCGGGGCCATGACCAGGGTCGCGGCTGCCGCGTACGGGGCAAGCTGCGCCATGTCGTAAAAAGAAGCCACCAGAAACTGGTCACCCTGCATGATGCCGAACATCAAGAACCCGGTCAGCAGCAGCGGCCAACCAAACCGGAGCATTCGCCTGCCAAATTCAGGATGCCACACCCACCGATACGGGAGCTCGGCCAGCAGATGCGACAGTGCCAGACTCATCGACGCCTTCAGCACCAAAAGCACGAGCACGGCCCTGTAGTCTTCCAGCCAGATCGCCACCGGCCATGCCGCCAGTGTCACGAGAACCTGGGGAACCGCCTCGACAAGGGCTGCACGCCTAAAGTCCAGATGGCGCTGAAAGCGTTCCGTATCCAGATGTTGCAACCCCCGTGCCAACACCACACCGGCCAGTACCGCAATGGCCCACGCATGCTCGCGAATACCGAAAAGCGTGGCCAACCAGGGTGCCAGTGCGAGGATCAACACCGCGCTCGTGCCCGCGGCCAGCGCCTGAAGTGCGTGCCCCGTACTCACGAACTCGGGCCGGTCTCCCTCGGGCTCTCGAATCAGGAAGCGTCCGACGCCCAGCTTCGCGGTGAACTCCAGCAGACTGAGAACCATTGAAAAGACCGCTGCGAGGCCAAAATCCGCCTTGCTCAACAGCCGAGCGAGGATCATGTTGCGGACAAAGGAGGCGATGTAACCAAGCCCCTCCCCCGCCGCAACCCAGCCCGTGCCCTTCAGCACCTGTATGCGGATTGACATCCGGTTCTCACTCCATCTCGAACCGCCTGCACCGTGCCACTGGCCTGCGTGGCCCTCACTGGAGATGCCATCTCAGGGCGCCCCGACTTCTCCCAGACAACCGCCAGAACACACACGGGTGTGCCCTTCCATCTGCTGATTGACAAATACCTCGCGAAACCGCGCCAGCCGTTCCCCTTCCAGCGGCCCTGTAAAGAGATCCATGTTTGCGACAATCCTTTCGATGGGTGCCAACCACCATTGCGAAGCCGCCGCCATCTGTTCCACCTCGGGTGGGAACCGTTTTCGCACCGGCCTTCCCGGAACTCCTGCTACGACTGTGAACGGCGGCACGTCTCGCGTGACCACCGAACCCGCCCCGATAATGGCACCATCCCCGATGACGCGACAGCCCGGCAGGATCGCAACACGTGCACCGATCCATACAACGTTTCCGATTCTTAGCGGATTGCTCTCCGGCGGGGGCAGGGCATCCATGGAACGAAACCCCAGGTCTTGGCGATAGAAGATCGGATGCTGCGATACCCATTCCACCGGGTGATTTCTCCGCAACACCAAGAGTCCTTCAGCAATGCTACAGAACCTCCCCACTACCGTGCCCGGTGGCAGTCTGCCCGGCTTCAAGTCCGGACCATATGAGTACTCACCGAATTCCACACCGTGGTACTTCTTTGCAATGATCCGCCACGAGGCGGAAAACATCGGTCCGCCCTCGAGGAGCCCGAGCAAAGCACGCAGCACTGCCCGCAGTGCCGCAAACCGATAGAGTGCTACGAGGGCGCGCCCGACCACCCGCCCATCGCTTGGACACCCGCGGGAGTTGTACTTTCCCAGACGCCTGGCACCTGCAGCATTCATCCGCTCACTTCACGTCCGCATACTCGCTAAGCCTTCAATGCTAGCTCTGCTACACGCAGGCGGCCCGGTCCACTACAGCATCTTCGCACATTTAGGCCACCTGCTGCCTTTCCCTATTGCGATTGCCGGTGCTCCAACCGTCTCCGCCACCACGTTTTAACAGCCTGCGCACCGCCCCGCAAAAGCCACTCGCCCCACCTCCGCACCAGGTACTCTACCTGAAGCATACTCCCTACCATATACCCCCCAACGCCACCTACAACAAGGCGGCAGCTCGCCTCTTCCCACGCCGCATTGCTGAACCTCTCCTTGTACGGGGCGTCGCCCAGGCCGTAATCAAGGTATTTGAACCTATCCCTAAACCGTCGTTGGAAGTCGTCTGCCGGCGTGGTGGGAGTCGTGCGAGGCGAAGATCAGATGGTACACATCACACCGAGGAGACCCTCGCGGAGCAGGGAAAGTGCCTTGTCAGGCTTGTGGATGGCTAACCAGCACGAAGGGCGACCAGCGACCCGGGGCCGCAACAAAACAGCTGCATCAACAGGATGGCGAGAAGAGCCCTTTTGCCGGCTCAGCCCAACACCTGCCGCACCAGCAGAAACGCGCAGGCCATCCGCAAATACGCCTCAAACGCCCGGCTCGACTTCTCTTACCGGATGCACAGCCGCCGAAAATGCAGCAGCCGGGCCACCGTACGCTCCACCACCCACCGCCGACGATACCGCCGCAGCGACCGGCCGTCCTGCGTGCGATTCCCCGGCCGGCGACTGCTCCGGTGCGGCGCCATCAGCTCCATGCCTCGCGCCGCAAACGCCCGGTCCAGTGCATCGCTCTCCCAGGCCTTCTCGCCCACCACCCGCTCCGGAGCCTCCTTCGTCAGCATGAAATCGAACCACCCCTGTGTCAGAGTCGACTCATGCGGCCGGGCCGAACAGCCCTGCACCGCAATCGGCAATCCCCGGGCGTCCACGGCAATGAGGATCTTCACCCCCTTGCCCACCTTCGTGCGCCCGATCCCATCGCCTCCACCACGTGCCGGACAGAACGCCGCATCCGGAAAGCATTCATACAGCCGATACTCTCCGTGCTCCTCCACCAGTTGCCCGGCCTCCTGCAACAGCCGCTCGAACACTCCCTCCCGCACCAGCCGTTGGAAGAACCGGTGCACGGCGCTTTTGGAGCCGAACTGTCGCGGCAGATCCTTCCATTTGCCTCCGTTGTCCAGCAACCAGAAGATCCCGGCCAGAGCCTTGCGCTTGTCGGTTCGAGGGCGGCCGCGCTTGGGGATTCCTGGGAGGATCGGGAATACGTGCGCAGAACCAGTCACACAGCCTATCTATAATTGTGTGCACAACACCTCTTACTAAGTCAGGCACATCTGTCAGCGGTTCCCGAATAGGCTTTAATTTATCACTTGTTTGGTCGCTTTTAGCTCTTCGAGGCCCTGACTTTTCCACAGGACTGGCCACTTTCTCACCTCAACTCGACCCACAAGATGTTGTCACAGATTGCCGAACTACGAATGCAAAAGCCCGTAACCACACCTTTTATCCACTTGTGTGTAAAGCACCGCGTAGCAACAAACTCTTCCACCGTTACCGGACAACTCGAAGATCTGAAGGCGGAGTGACCACTTCATTTACGAAAGCACCTTCCAACGCACCGCGATCCCAGCCTGCGCCTGAAGGACGCGGTAGACCACGCATGTCCCATGAGAAATCGCGCAATGGCAATGCATTGTCCAACAACGCGCTGCCTGCCCTCAGACGAAAATCCCCCAACATCGGGTCCACAAACAGCGGATCTCCACCGTTGATTCCATTCTTTTCAACACCGCGGAATCCTGCCTTCGGCCCATACCCGGCGGCGGCAGATTTGGAGACAAAATTATAATCGGCCTCAAATCCGACGAACACACTTGAAGGCCTGTCCGCAAAGTGATACCAACCCAGGTCGTCGCCGTCAGGTCTCGACGAGCAACCAACAAATAGGTTGTTGAAGATTCTTGTATGATGCGCGTACCCCCACTCTACATCCACATCGTAACGCAACAGTATGGGGCCGGCTGTGTTTTGTCCGGATTCAACGAAGGTGTTGTTCACAACACTGCAATAGGGGATACTAATTTGCGCTGTTCCCGTTACACGAAAAAATACATTATTACGAAAGGTCCAACGGCCAATGGGAGCTCCTTGGCGGTTTTGCAGCATGGCGATGCTACCGCTCGATTTGCAGAAAAAGTTGCCCTCCACCAACATGTCCAGCGACTGTTCATTGTTGTTTCCGTACACCTGAAAAATGTCAGCATGAAAACCCGTTTCCATCACATTGCTGATGACATTATATCGAAATATGTGGCCGACTCCGAACATGCGGATGACGTCACCCTCAAGGTTGTACCATGCGTTGCTCTCGATCAGCACATTCCGTGTTTTCGTTCCAGTTCCGGTAACAACGACCTTCCCGAAATCCCGGAAGACATTGCCCCGAACGACCACGTATTCGGCTGCCGGATCGGCCGTCGGATGCGGAGAAACGCTAAGTCCCCCCACGGGACCTTCAAATATGCAGTGTTCCACAACATTCGAGCTTCCTTTGATGGCCAGGCCCGCACCTCGAAATGTCAACCCACGTATGACCACGTTGTGGCAAGGTACCGAGTAGGTCCCCACCATCCAACCATTGGTGATCTTCACCTCCCCACGACCTTCAATGGTAATGGGGTTGGCTTCGGCGCCATTCCGGCAGATGGCAACCTGCTCACCATACTCCCCAGGTAGCAGGACCAGCGTGTCGCCCGGACCTGCCACGCTTAGGGCTTTCTGAACCGTGCGGAATGGACTGGCCTCAGTTCCGGAGGCTGCATCATTTCCATCGGGCGAAACGAAGAAAACCGCTGCGCACGCCTGAAAGGCATTCAGCAGAAGCAGCGCCGCCATAAAGATCGCACCCAGCGGTGCTTGTGGTACCCGTGTTCCTTCCGCGGACCGTCTGCTGGCTCGAGGCTCGCTGCCTCTCGGCATTTGTGTCCCAATGCTATCCACGGCAGCCCATTCCTCCGCACAATCGAAACCGTTGGGCCCGGGCCCCCGGTATCCGATTCTCCACGTTTTTTGACACGTGTGCAGCCACAACCATCTGCGGCGCAGCACCGGCGACACCACGTGCACTCGCCAGTGCGGACTCAACACATGTACCCACGTCACTTTCAGCTGCAATCCTCGTGCCAGGCAACGCGCACCAATTCATACGGACCTCAGCTGGGACTTCACGGCAGATGCGGATTCCAAGTCTTCTGGCGGTTCAGTGACCGCTGGCATCTGCACTGCAATCGCGGTCGCCACTGAGCCTGCTCCGGCAAGGGCGCTGTACAAAAAAACGAACGACTGGTCAAAATATGAGACAGAAATTGCTGTCGCCGCGTGGGCAAAAAGGCAGGCTCCAAGGCTCCAGACAAAAAAAGCCATTCTGGGAGACTGGCCTTCCAGGCTGCGCACCGCCAAGCCCACCGCCTTGAAGGCCAACCACAGCGCCACGATAAATAGGATCATCAGGGGCAATCCCCCCCACACGCCCATCTGAATATAGTAATTTGTAATATCGCTGTGTTCCGGGCTCCAGCTGACGCCGGTGGCCATCCAATGGCGGGTGTAATCGGTTCCCGCAAACCACCATTCGCCCAAATGCTCGAGAGCGGACTCGATCAGGCGTGCACGATGCCAACCGGTGCTGCCACCGACGACATCGATTCTAGCAATCACATAGTACGCCGGTGCCTTCATCACGAGGTCCAGCAGTACGTACAGTCCGACAGCGGCCCATCTCAGGGCCCGCATGTTGTCACGCCACTTCCAACACCAGAGTGCAAAAAGGCCTGCGAGTCCGGAAAGTATGGGGCCACTGGATGAACAGGCAAGGGCCATGACAACGCAGGCGGCCGCACCGACCTTAGCTAAACAAGGGCGCCATCGCCAGATCCCGATCATCAAGGGCAAAGCGGTAGCACCGACCGTGCCCGCCAGGATGGCATGGGCGAAAGGTCCCTGGGCCCGGATCCTGCCTTCCCTGACCATTGGTGCTTCGGGTACTCCGCCTAAAGCACTGAACAGGTTTCTGCCAGTCGCGTGCTCCAGAACCATCTCAAGGGCCACAGGCACGAGCAGCAAAGCGGTGGCACACGAAAGGCGTATGACGTCTTCCACATCTTGGCAGAAAATGCGCAGCAGAAAGTAGATCCCCCATACGTTGTACACCAGGCCAAACCGAAAGATTAGTGCGGCTCCTGGCTCCTTGTGGAACATCGAGGACGCAATGGCCCACACCCCCCAGACCAGCAACACCTTGTCCATACTGTTGAACCCGCCCGAAAGCTTCTCTCCGCGGATCCAACATCTGATCAAGCCGATGCCGACCAAAACTCGGATGACGGTAAATGAGAACGGGCCAAGGTCAAATCCCTGTCCGAGCGTCATATAACATGCGCCCGCCAGCAAGGGCAATGGAGCCCAACGGCGCGGTGACAGCAGCAGCGCAGCACCGTTGCACAGAAGGAACAGTATGGCATAGCTGTTCATTAGGACCGTCTGACCGTCGCCTCCAGAAGAGGCTGTACTCCATGTGGGGCAACGCGCCCTGCCCATGGTCCGTACAGTCTCTCCGCCCACGGTTCAAGCCCCACCGCCCAGCGCGCAATGGCCCACCACTTCCGCAGGCCCGCAGTAGCCTTGCGACGCCTTTGGGACGTACCCAATAAGCATCCGACCGACAACAATGCCACGCGTGCCAATGAGGAGCCCAACATGAGCAAACGATAGCATACGGCCGATCGCGTACCCTGCCACTTTTGGATGTATGTTTTGTCCGCGACACAGCGTGCCACCACCGGAAACGTGCGAAATTGCCTGGTGCTCGCGCCTCCCCCGTAGTGAATCACGACAGCCTGCGGCACGTGATACACGCCCAGCCCCTGCTCGCGGATTTTCCTGCAAAGGTCCAGATCCTCGCCATACATGTAGAATTCAGGGCTGAAGCCTCCCACTCTTCGGAAAAGAGCCGTCGAGAGCATCATGCACGCACCACTGACGCATTCGACCTTGATCGGTTCCCGCGCCTGAAAGGCCTCATACGTGCCCCACATTGGCGACCGCGGGCTCAATCTCCGCAGGAATTCTGAGTCAAGAGCTTTTCTCCACGGGCGCGGTTCACTCATCACGCAGCTCGTCTGTAATGAACCGTCGTGGTTCAGAATACGAGGACCTGCCAAGCCAGCGTCTGGTACCGAACGAAGCACGTCCAGCATGGCTTCTACAGCTCCTGGCAGAACCTCCGCATCGGGGTTCAGCAGCAGCAGCCACTCCCCACGCGCATGTTCGGCGCCCACATTGTTAGCGCGGCCAAAGCCCACATTCGCCTGGAGTTGAATGAACTCGACCCAGGGAAACTCCTTTTGGACAAGCTCACCTGTTCCGTCAAAAGAGCCGTTGTCCACAACAATCACCTGGTGCTGTCGTGCGCCACACGTCCGGGCAACAGAGCTCAGCGCCTTCCGCGTCCATTCTTTGGAATTCCAATTCACAATGAGGATGGTCAATTGAGGTTGCATAAGGACGGCCTCCTGGCTCCGGCCGATCACGCTAAAACACACGCCGCGCTACGCGCCTTTTGCGGCTGCGTGGCTCTCTCACAAAGGCGTCCTATCCTGCGTGCTGTACAGCTTTGCCCCCCGCATAACGAGTTACGACGGAAAGCGCAACAGCCTTCAGCCGCCGTCTCTGTTCCGCTCTCATGAAAGCGACCACCTCGTTAGGAACGACGCGTCGCCTCCCCTGAATGGTGTAGAACATATATGCCAGAGCACGCGCGAGCGAGCCCAGGATCCAAGGCTTGTTAGCAATGCGCACCACACACTTCGCCAGCTCAAACAACGGATCCACGCCCATCGCATGGTCCCTCAGCCCCAGCTGCCATTCCCTCTTGAGCAGGCCACCGAAGGCCGCATTCCTTGACTTCAGGTGTTCGATCCTTAGCGACTCATACGATCGCGTCTCGAATCCAGCCATTCTCGCCATCACGCACGCTAATGCATCCTCCCCGCCCTCTGGAATGGGCAGATATCCGCCGATTCGTTCGAAACACTCCCTTCTGAACATTTGAGCCCCTCCAGAAACCTCCGTGGGACTTGCCAATCTCCAAGGACGTGTTTCTCCAGGATCCAAGATGACCCCACCCGCGACTCCCAGCTTCGGATTGGCGGCGAATTCTCCCAGGAGCCGCTCAAAATAGTCGGGAGGAAGCCTCAGATCCCCGTCCAGGTTTCCGATGAACTCGTAGTGAACGTCCTTGGCGGCGTCCAACGCCTGGCACAGTGCGGCCACTTTCCTGTCATAACCGAACCCCGAATGTGGCGGCCGAAACAAAAGCTGAATGAACTCGCAACCGGACGTTTCACGGCGCAGAACAGATGCCGTATCGTCCGAGGAACCATCGTCCACAATAATCCACCGCCTTGGCTTCACTGTCTGCCCGCGCACAGAACGGACAGCTTGGGCCACCACTGCTGCCTCATTGCGCACCGACGTAAGCAGCACAAATGCCCCTTGGGACGCACCAACCAAACGAGGCATACAGACTTTCGGCACGCAATCGCCGCATTCCGAGCTTATAAGTTGGTCTTGCACGTCATGTATAATAAAAGCGGCCTTTTGTCTTCGCTATTAAAGACTGAAGAGGCAGCCTCCATATCGGCACGAGTGCAATTCTGCCGGGCCCAAGTGAGGCCTTGCCACCAGCTGATTAGCCCCGCTGTCTTTGTGCAGCCTGAACGCGCATTGCGATCCATATCATATCGCTGCTCTGACCCTGTCAATGCTGCTTCAACTCTGGCATCTACACGCCCAGCAGCTACTTGTGTACCATCCACGCGCAGTGCGATGCTGATTAAAGGGTTGTGCACGAGGTCGTGGTCCCTTCACGATGAAGCGCGAGCGCCGCAACGTTGCCTGCACCCAGCCCGCCCAGTCGTAGGCGCCATGAAGCTTGGCGGAGAACAAGCACAAATCGTCGGCGTCGTTGACGGGGAGGCGGGGCAGCGTCCACGGGTTGTCCGCGATCGTGGCGCGGCCCACACGCGTCGTGACCCCGCTTTCATACCCTGCCGTCCGGAGCGCCTCCGCCAACCACGCCACGTAGTCCGGATCTTCCTGGGGAAACGCGTACGGATGCGCGAAAGAACCGACGCGAACTCCCAGACGGTCTTCGAGGGTCTGCCTGCACGCCCGGATTTGCGCGAGGCGATCCGCCGGCGCCAACCGTGGCAGTTCGGGATGGTTCACAGTGTGCCCGCCGATTTCGACGCCGGCCGCCGCCAGCCCGGCCAGTTCCGACCATGTGAGACACGGTCGTCCGGCCGCTCCCGGCACCCCCGAGGTCCCCGCCGGGCGGAACGGCTGCGGCTGCTCACCCACGAAGCCCGTAGCCACATAAATCGTGGCCCGAAAACCGTGCCTCTGCAGGACGGGCCAGGCATTGGTGTAAAAATCCCGAAATCCGTCGTCGAAGGTGATCGCAACCGGTCTTCCGGCCGGGGGTTCCTCCGGGCCCCGGGACTTTTCGGCCCGTCCCTGCAGCCAGGCCAGGCCCTCGCTCAAGGTCACGCCCCGCCAGCCATTTCCGGCCAGCCATTGCATTTGCTCGGCGAATCGCCTCGGGCGCGTGCAAAGCCGGTAATAGGCGGGCACGCCGGGTTCGGGGTCCTCCGAGATGCTGTGGTACATGAGGATGGGGAGCACCCGGTGCCGTTCGGTTCGATCCACCGGCGCCCGGCCCCGCCGGTACAGCGACGCCACACACAATGTGATCAGGCGATCCCAGCGCATGAGAACGGCACTGAAAGCATATCACTCACCGGTAAGACTCCGGGCCAGGAGGCGAACCAACGGGCCACCGGAGACAGTGCCCCTCCCGCGGGCCGAATCGGCCCGCCAAGAGCTTCTGGCAGGACGGCGTCCCCCGCCGGTCCGTCGTACCACAGAGACACCATCAGAATGCCTTCTTATTTAACCACAGAGGCACGGAGAACACGGAGAATAACACAGAGGATTTTTCCTTTTCCTTTTCTCTGTGAACTGTGTGTCTCCGTGGTTTTTATCACCTCTTCTTTGCGTCTCTGCGGTTTGAACCACGGAGGCACGCAGAACCGGAGGAAGAACACAATGAGCCGGCATCACGGTTGACTCATGGAGTTCAGGGAGCTCTCCGCCTGTCCTGCTGGTGGGGTGTACGGTCCGGAAGGTGGATCTCTCTGCGTTGCGAATCGGACCGCCCGCAGAGGCGGTTGACCAACGTCAGGTAATCGTGCTTTTTGACCTGCCAGCTCTCGGCCCGGGCGTAGGCCAGGGCGCGTTCGACCCGGCGCCGCGTCCCCTCGACGTCTTCCAGCACCTCGACCACGGCTGCGGCCAGAGCCCGGGCATCGCCGGAGGGGAAGAAGCGGACAAGGTCGTCACCGAAATAGTACCGGTCTATGCGGGTTTCCGAGACCACCACGGGCACGCCGAGGGCCATGAACTCCATGATCTTGGTGCTGTAGGCCTCGTCCCCGAAGGAGTCGGCCCGTTTGGGAACGATCCCCACGTCCGCCTCGGCCATGATGCGGGCGATCTCCTGTACCGGCACGGGGTGATGAAACCGAACCGCACCATCCAGACCGAGGGAACGGGCCAGGTCCTCCCATGGCTCGCGCATCGGGCCGTCCCCGTAGATGTGGAGTTCGGCCCCGGGAAACCGGCGCCGGATCTCGGGCAGGGCCCGGATGGCAATGTCCAGCCCCTGATGTTCCTGGAGACCTCCCGGGAAAATGAGCACCGGCGAATCACCCGGGTGGCGTGCCACCCGGAGATCGGGCCGGAACACATTCATGTTGACGTGGTTCACGAAGACGGAGGAACGGTCGCCAGTCCCGGTACGGGCGGTGTAGGTGGCGTGCCAGAGGTGGTTGCTGACGATCACGTGATCGGCACAGGCGGCCGAGAGACGCTCGACCCAGCAAAGAAGCCGAAAAAGCAGAGAACGGTCTCCGTATCCGAACCGGCCGCAGAAGAACTCGGGAAGGATGTCGTGAATGTCGAGGATGACGCGCGCGCCGCGCAGTCTCGGATAAAGGGCCGCCCAGACCAGGGAATCCGGCACGTTGTGAACGTGGATGAGGTCGTACGGGCGGCGCCGGTGTTCCCGCGCCAGATGCCGGGTGGCCTTGAAGAAGAATGCGGCGGTGCTTTTCAGGATCGGCCACGGTCCTTTCTCCCGCTTGCTGAAACGGTCGTGGAGCCGGTGGACAAGAACCCCGTTGAGCGTGTCCGAGCGCGGGAGGTCCGGGTCCGATCGAAGTCCCAGGACCTCGACCTCGTGCCCCGCCTCCGTCAGGGCCTCGGCGTAACGGATGATGCGGTTGTCCCGGCGGTACACGGAATGGGTGACCATAGCCACCCGGAGCGGCCGGCGATGCCGCGGTGGTTCGGGGAGGCTCCGAACATACCGGGCCACATCCCTGGGCAGGGCATGCCAGTATTTGCCTGCGTACTTGTCCCGCACGTGGGACAGCAGTTGCAGGTAGTACTCCACCGGATAAGTGAAGGGCTCCTCCGGTTCGTCAGGGAACCGGAGATAATCGGGATGGACATTGATCAGGGCCATGCCGCCGTGTTGGGCGATCCAGTCGAGTTTGCGCAGCCAGAGCTCGGGCGATTGTTCCTCCAGCAGAAGGAACAGCGTGGAGTCCTGAACCAGGGTGTACGGGAGTTCCACGTAGCCGCTGCGCGCACGATTGGTCGCGCCTGCGGAGGAGTCGGACGGTGCCGGGACCCAGAAGGGAAAGATCATGCCGGCGCCGTCGGGCATCGGCTCGAAAGGGTCCGTGTCGAACGTGGAGGCGTCGTACAGGATCTCGAGATCGTGCAGCCAGTCGAGCCTGCGCAACATGAAACCGGCGCGGAATCCCACTGCGTTCCATTCCCGGAGATACCGGTTGATCCGCGCGGCTGACTCATGGAAATGCTGGCGGCTGCGGAACAGGTGCCCGTCGTGGTGCAGGTCGTGAACGCCCACCTCGAAGCCGTTCCGGTCCAGTTTGTCCCGCACCATCGGCGAGAGGTGGTAATCGCCTTCCGGAACGAAGTTGAAGGAGGACCGAAAGCCCATCCGGCGTTCGAGCTCCATGAGGCGTTCGCAGCGTTGCACACCGTCGAAGCCCTCGACATCGTGTGTGAGAACGAAGGCGAACTGTTTGCCATCCGGCCAGCCGGGCCAGCCCTCGGGCGGCTTTTCGGACCCCCGCAGGATGGGCCAGCAATCGGACATACGGCGGAGCTGCCGCCGACTGTACCAGCGGCGCAGGGCAAGCCGGAAACCGCGCGGCAGGAGCGGTTTCAGCGCGTACCACAGACGGTTCCGCAACATGGGATCAGACGGTCAGTACGGGTGCGGCGTCCAGAGTCTCCCAAAGGGCATCGGGAGGGGCTTCCTCCCCGCGTGCCGGGTGCACCACCGAGGCACAGAGATGACTGATTCAACCACAGAGACACAAAGAACTTCACCTTAAAAAAACCACAGAGACACAGAGGACACAGAGAAAAAACACAGAGATTTTATTGCTTCCCTGCTCTGGAACCATGGTGGCTGCCGGGCCCGGACTGTGTCCGCCAGCAGAAGGCGCCGCCCCGGCACCGAGTTTCCGGTCGGTCAGACCAGCTGCCAGACATTGCCAAAGGGCCGTTTTTCATAACAGACCGTTGCTTTTCTCTGTGAAACCCGCCTGGGGTCACTGCGCCTCTGTCGGCCGCAGATCGAAACCACCGAGACACAGAGTTTACCACGGAGACACAGAGGATTCTTTCTCAAAAAACCACGGACACACAGAGGACACAGAGACAAAACACAGAGAACTCCGGAGTTTCATTCTTTTTGTCCTTGAGCCTCTTTCGTCTGTGGCACGCTGTGCCGCCGGTGTTTGTCACGTCTCATTGTTGGCGGCTCACGTTCCTCGGTGCTGGATGTTCAGGAAAAGTCCTGGGCCTCAGCTCGCACCGTTGATGTGACGCCCTTTTCCTTACATCTCTGTGACTTCTCTCTGTGTTCTCTGTGCCTCTGCGGTTTATTGCGATTTCTGTCTCCGTGTCTCTGTGGTGAATTCGGCACGCGGGCGAACGAAAGGCAGGCTCCGCCCCCGTCAATTCGCAGGTCTCCCTGCGATTGACCCTTCTCCGGCACATTCTCCTGTCTCATGGGCCGCTCGGCGCGCTTGCGCGCGGTGGCCAGTGGCTGTCGCCGGGCGCTCGCCGCGCCCGGCGTCACGGAGGATCGGGCACAGGTCGGCCCGATCCGTTGAACATCGCGGCCGCCGCCGGTGCGGCCTCAGGGATGGCTCAGAGCTCCTGCCTGAGCCGCTCCGGGACGTAGTCCCGTTTCTTGTTCAACACGGCGGTGACGTTCGCCTTGGATTCCTGCAAAAGTGCGTGGGCGCGGCGGGCCAGGTCTTGGCCGGTTCGTTCCCCTTCCAGGACCATCAGCACCATGTCCATGTAACCGGCCAATCGGGCGGTGATGGTGGTCTGGGAAACCGGCGGCATGTCGAAGATGATGTAGTCGAACTGGCTGGCCTTCATCTTGGGCACCAGATTGGCGAACCGCCGGGGCAGGACGCGCGGGAGTTTCTGGTCGTTGGTTGCGGCTGCCGATACGACGTAGAGGTTGTCCTGGACAAGGGCGTGGTCGGCCTGCCCCTCCTCGATGGCTTCCAACAGGCCCACGACCGGTTTGCCGTGTTGGAAGTGCCGGGTGGCGCCGCCGTCCACGTTCATGTCGACCAACAAAACGTTGCCGTCGCCGGTCTCGGACAGGGAGGCGGCCAGACCGGCCGCCAGGGTGCTGACGCCGGCGCCCTCGTGGCAGCTGGTCACCGCCACGAGTTTGGGTTTGTGGGTCATGTTGCGGACCTCGAAGTAGGTCACGATCCGGTCGCGCAACCCGTCGAACCAGGGTCGGAGCGGGTCCTTGTCCGACCAGACGGTCAGAGCACCGCCGCCCGTGCCGGCGGGCACCGGCGGCTGTGCCTCGGCGCCGTTGCCGCCGGACGGCGCCATGGGCCGGTGACCGTTACCGGCCGGTTTGAGTGCGTCGGGCCCACGCCGCCTGCGCTTGAGATAGGGAATGCTGACCAGCAGGGGCAGACGCAGGTTTCGTTCGATGTCCACCGGCCTGCGGATCGCCATGCTGAAGAGTTTCTCCAGGGCGAAGGCGAGGGCCAGTCCGAGTCCCAGGCCACCGCCCAGACAGAGTGCCATCGGCTTGGCGAATTCGAAGAAATCGCGGGCTGCCGGCGAGGGCGACTGGACGATGCTGATGTTGGTGATCTTTCCGGGACCGAGGGACTCTTCCACGCGCGCCTTTTCCAGCGTGGCGGAGTAATACCGAAGGTTGGCCTCGTCGAGCTCACGGCGCCGTTCGAGCTCGACCAGGCGCGGTTCCACGGCGGCGATGCGGTTGGCGTCGTCGGTGACACGGGCGATCTGGTTGGAGTAGACGGCCAGTTTGGCCTCCAGCGACAGGACGCGGGCCACGGCCTGGGCCAGGTCGTTTGTGTCGGCAGGGACCGACGACGGCACGACGGGCGTCGCGAGGAGTTCCGGGTGTTCCTGTTCGAGCGCGCGTTTGCGGGCATCTGCATCGGCGATTTGTTCGCGGATGCGGCGGATGAAGGGGTGTTCCGGGCCGAACCGCAGCAGCAGTTCGCTTTCGCGCCGGCGATAGGCGTCCAGCTCCGCCACGGCGGTCCGGTACTGCCCGGCGATCTCCGGCGGGACGGCGGAGGCGTTGGTGACGGTGGCCAGGGCGTCGGTACCGACGGTACCCAGCAGGTGGTTGAGGGCGGCGCGGTGCTCGGCCAGTTGGGCCTCGGCGGTCAAGAGTTCCGAACGGAGTCGGGCCAACTCGGCCAATGTGGCAGCCTTGGCATCGGCGAGGGAAATGATGCCCGCTTCGGCTTTGAGGCGTTTGATTTCCTCCTCCGTCTGGGCCAGGCGGGCGCGGATCTGGTCGGCCTGTTGGGCGAAGAAATCGTCGAGCACGCCGATGCCCTGATGGATGCTGACGTGCTTGTCGAGGTAGGTTTTCAACAGGGTGTCGAGCACCTGCCGGGCGATCACCGGATCGGGGTGCCGGTAGCGGACGAGGATGATGTTGCTGCGCCGGGGGACGTCCACGGTGAGCCCGCGCCGGATCTGGGCGGCGGCGCGGATGCGATCCTCGCCGCCGCCGAAGCCGGCCAGGATGTTGCGCGGCCCGACGGCGTCGGCGACCTGCAGTGCCAGGTCCAGGCTGGTGAGGATTTCGATCTCGGAATTGATGATGTTTTCGCCCCGGCTGTCGGGGGTTTTGATGTCCGAATCATCGGTCTTGGTCAGGGCCGGACGGTTTTCGAGGATGTAACGGACCAGGATCTTGGCCTCGGTGACGTAGGAGGGCGGGTTGCGGAAGTAGATGAATGCGGCGGCGCCCAAGCCGAGCAGGAAGCAGAAGAGGATCTTCCACTTGTGGCGGAAGAACATGTACATCAGGTCAGCCGCGTTCAGCCCCGTGGAAGGGCTGGCGTGCACGGGCCGTGCCTGAACTGGAATCGGGTCGCTCATAGGTTTCTCGTTTTTCTACGCGTCAGCCTCATGCTCTTCTTATCGGTCAATCCATGTGAGGGTAAAGCACCTGCCCCGCCCAACGCAGCCATGGCAGGGGGAGCCGGCGAAAGATCATTGTGTGGAGTCCTTCGGTGCGATCCGCCTTCGGGAGGGACCGGCCGGTGACGGGGTCGAGACAGTAGACCGGCAGCAGTTCTTCCCGGCCGCCCAGGCCGGTCTTGAACCTGCGGAGCCCCTCGTTGCCCGGAGAGGTACGACCGAGATGCAGCCGGGTGCAGTCACGGAGCGAATAATAGCGCATGGCGGTCCACATCGCCAGATTGTTGGGGCGCCATTGCTGGGCGTTCATGTCGGAAGCGCCGAACTTGTACACCGCCTCCCGCCCGAAGTGCAGGAAAACCGCTCCGGCAACCACGGTTTGATCTTTCCGCACCAGAAGGACGATGCCCCGGTCTTCCTGAACGACGTGGCGTGCGAGGTTCTCGAAGAATCGCCAGGGCTGCGGGGGCAGGCCGTGCCGGCGCCGGGTGAGGGTGTGCAACTGGTAGTAGGCGGCCATGGCGGTCTCGCTGGTGGAAATTTCCACCCGCAGGCCGCTGCTTTCGGCCTTTCGCAGGTTGCGGCGGGCAGCGCTGTCCATGCGGGCCCGCATGGCCTCCGGACCGCCGGTGAGGTCCACCGTGTGGGCAAGGAACCGGAGGGAGGGTTCGACCTCGGGCAGGAGGAACCCCGGCTGGCGCAGTTCCACGTGCCGCCAGTTGCGGTTTCTGGCCAGCTCCAGGAGGGCCGGCAGCAGGCGCGCCGGCGCAAGCGGATCGGTGCGCAGACATGCGCAGAAATCCGTGAACGGGAGGCTGACGCCGCGCCGGCCGGTCCAGCGGCTGCGGACCTCCATCAGGGGCAGGCACAGCTGCGGCTGGTTCCCCGCTTCAAGCCACAAGTAGGCGGGCCGGTGGCCGTAGGTGTGGTGCAGGACGCGGCACCAGGCGCGCGTGTGGAAGATGCCGGCCTCGGGGAAGCCCGCCAGACGGGCGTCCCAGTCGGGGTCGTCCAGCGGATTGACGACGCGCAGTTCCGGCGCCAGCCCGGGGGGGTCCGGCCGGGCGGGAACGGGCCGTTGTTCAGACTGCACAGGCATGAGTCTCGGACCGCAGCTCGGCCAGACAAGCCCGGAGTTCCCTGGCCACCAGTTCGACCTGGTCAGGGCGAAGTTCCGGGTACATCGGCAGGGAAAGGAACTCCCGTGCACACTGTTCGGCCACGGGAAAGCTGCCCTCGCCCAGGCCGAGGCATTCGTAGGCCTTCTGCCTGTGGATGGGGACCGGGTAATGGATCCCGCAGGCGATCCCCCGGCGATTCAAGCGGTTGAGGACCTCGTCCCGTTTCGGCACCCGAACGGCGTACACGTGGTAGACATGGGTGCGCTCCGGGGCTTCCACAGGCAGAACCACGTCTTCCAAGCCGGCCAGGAGGCTGGCGTACCGGCGGGCGTGGGCTCGGCGGGCCTCGTTGGCGGCGTCCAATCTCCGCAGCTTGATCTGGAGCACGGCGCCCTGGATGCCGTCCATGCGGGCGTTCCATCCGATGTGGTCGTGATGGTACTTGCGGGCCTGGCCGTGGTCGCGGAGGCAGCGGATGCGTGAGGCCAGTTCGGCGTCGTCGGTCACCACGGCACCGGCTTCTCCAAAAGCCCCGAGGTTCTTGCCCGGGTAGAAACTGAAGCAGCCGGCCACGCCGAAGGTGCCGGCCCGGCGTCCCTTGTAGGTGGCGCCGTGGGCCTGGCAGGCGTCCTCGACCACGGGGATGCCATGACGGCGCGCGATGTCCAGGATGGGATCCATGTCGGCCACCTGACCGAACAGGTGCACGGGCACGATGGCCCGGGTGCGAGGTGTGATGGCCCGTTCCAACCGGGCGGGGTCCATGGTGTAAGTGACGGGATCAATGTCCACGAACACCGGCCGGGCGCCGCAAAACGAGACAGCCTCCGCCGTTGCCATGAAGCTGGCCGGGACGGTGATGACCTCGTCGCCGGGGCCGACCCCCAGGGCCAGGAGGCTCAGCCAGAGGGCGTCGGTCCCGCTGCCCACGCCGATGGCGTGCCGGCTGCCGCAGTAGGCGGCCCAGTCCTTTTCGAACGCCTCCACGAACGGCCCGCCCGCAAAGGCGTTGGTGTCCATGACACGTTCGATGGCCCGGAGGACCTCGTCACGAATGGGTAGGTGATGTGCCTTCAGATCCAGGAAGGGCACTTTGACAGGTTGCGCGTTCATGTTCCGGTTTTTGTCAGCGTTGGCCAGGGCGTCTGCGGAGCAGGTTCCGGGCCAGGGTTCCAAGCGGGAGGCGGGCCAAGGTGCCCCTTGGAAGGGTCGTGCCGCGACGTCATCGGCTCATCCGCCCGCCGCCCGGCGCGGCGGTCATGAGTGGGCCGTGGCGGCTGCCGGCACGGCGGAGTCGGCCTCGAACAGGGCTTGTTTGGACCCGTTTCCGTTGACGTGGACGGGCACCCCTCCGTTTCGCAAGGATTGGGTGGCCAGTTCGAGGATCCGGACCACCTCGAGTCCTTCCCGGCCGGAGGTCAGGGGCTTCCGGCCGGTGCGGATGCACTCCACGAAATGCTGGCACTCCAGCTTGAGGGGTTCCTCCTGTTTCACGTACGGGACATACATGTCGCCGTAGTGGTAGGAGTACTGGAACTCGGCGAAGGTGTCGTAGTGGGGCGGCACCTCCACGCGTGCGTCGTAGATCTTGATCTTCTCGTGCACGGCGACGTCGTCGTAGACGATCATGCGCCGCGTGCCCACAAAGGTCATCTCCCGCACCTTTTTCGGGTCCAACCAACTGCTGTGGACCATGGCGATGCGGTGGTTGTCGAAAGTGAGGTGCAGGCTGGTGACGTCCTCGATGCCGGGAGTGATGTGGGCGTTGCCCCAGCAGGAGACCGTGTGCGGCAGGCTGTCCATGATGTATAGGATGATGGACAGGTCGTGCGGGGCCAAGTCCCAGGTGACGTTAATGTCTTTTTGAAACAGGCCCAGGTTGAGCCGGCGCGCGGCGATGTAATGGAGGGGCCCGATGTCGCCGCGACTGATGATCTCCTTGATCTTCCGGACCGCGGGGGAGAAGAGGAAGGTGTGCCCGACCATGAGGGTGAGGCCGCGATCCTCGGCCAGTTGGACCAGTTCCTCGCATTCGGCCACGCTTGCGGCCATGGGCTTTTCGATGAAGGTGTGTTCGCCGGCCAGCAGACTGGCGCGGGCCATGCGATGATGGAACCGAACCGGGGTGGCGATGGCGATGGCGTCCAGGTCGGGGTCCTGGACGAGCTCGTCGTAGTTCTGGGTAGTTTGGACCTCCGGATAGAGCCGGCGCATGTGGGCCAGGCGTTCCGGGTTGAGGTCGCAGACCAACTTGAGCCGGCAATCGGGCAACTGCCGGAAGTTGCGGATGAGGTTGGGTCCCCAGTAACCGCAACCGACCACACCAACGGTCAAGGGCTTTGCCATGGTTCAGGGATCGGCGGATGGAGGGAAAACTTTAGAATCAGGCGGCCTTGGCGGCCCCGTTCGCGGCGGGAACGGCCGGCCTCGCCGGGGATGACGAGGCCGGGGTGCGGACAGCGGCGCGGGTTTCGCGCACCTGCGCCGCCAAGGCCGAGAAGGTCTTCGCCATGATCCAGAGATCCAGCCACAGCGACTTGGTCCGCGCGTACTGGATGTCCAGCTCGATCATGCGGCGGAAAGTGGTGTGGTTTTTGCCGCTGACCTGCCACAGACCGGTCAAGCCGGGGACCGCCTCGCAGCGCTGGCGGGCCCAGTCGTCGTACTGTTCGTATTCGTACGGCAGACAGGGCCGGGGCCCCACCAGGCTCATCTCGCCACGCAGGACGTTGATCAGCTGCGGGAGTTCATCGAGTCCCGTGGCCCGCAGGAAGGCGCCGCCCCGGATGAGCCGGGGATCGCCCTTCACGTCGAGCTTGACCATCGGCGCGTCGCTCTTGAGCAGCGACTTCAGATGCTCCTGGTGACAGGAGGTGTCGGCGTTGACCCGCATGGTGCGGAATTTCAGGCACCAAAACCGTTGACCGCGGTACCCGATGCGTTCCTGTCGGAACAGCACGGGGCCGGGCGAGGTTAATTTGATGTACGCGGCGATCGCCAGCCCCAGCGGCAGGGTCACCGGTAGACTCACCAGGATGCAGAAGAGGTCCAACAACCGCTTCCACACCGGCAAGGGCCCGGCGCCTGCGCCGTCCCGGCTGATGCTCGGCGTCAAGGTTTGTGTTTGCTCCGGCATGTTGCTTGTCACTCCACTCCCGTTCCTCTTCTCGGGCCCCCGTGACTTGCCCACTTCCGCGATGGCGGCCGAAGACCGGTCGGTCACCCCCGCGGCATCCCGTTTCGACGGGAGCCCCGCGTCCGCCCGAGGAGGACCGCTGCTGCGGTCCGAACACCATCTGGCGAACACGCCTCCTTCATACCACAGCCGCGCGTTCCGACAATCTGGGCAGTCTCCCAATCGTGGCCCTGGGGGAATTCCAAGGCCCATCGGGTCTATTACGGATGCCCCGATGCCCTTTCCGATGCCGCCGGCGTACCGCACGAGAGGAAGGAAAACGCGTAAAAGGCCCGAAAAACGCGGCCTTTTGCCGATTCCACCGGCCCCGGGCACCACCCCCGGGGATTCCCCGGGAACCTGTCCGGATTCGCAGAATTCGACTTCCGGGTTTTTTTCTGGTCCCGGGCCCGCGGCCACGACCACGGCGTGTCAGCGACGCCGCGCAGCCCCTCGGCGCAGCAGCAGTTGCAGGATCGAAGGGGTGCCGCGACCCTGCTGATTTCGCGGAGCGCCGAGGCGCGAAGTGCACGATGGGAAGGCTGGGAAGCCGTGGTGCGAAGCGCTGGCGAGGCAACAGACCTGTTTGCCGGCCCGGCGAGCTTGACAAAGAGTGGTCCGATCGTGCGCTCCGGGAGGTCCATGCCAAGGCCGGTCATACGGGCCTCGAAGACCGTCGGGGCAACCATGTCGCCCAGCTGCCGCGCTTCCGGAGCGGGGCGGGGTGGCCCCTGGTGCAGACTTGGTTCAAGGGAAACGCGGGTGAGTTCCCGGCGTCCGGTCTCCATCGCCTCTGCGGCTCCGCGGTTTGTTCGAACGGAGGCGTGAAAGCGCCCGGTGGGCACATGGGCGTGGCCATCCACGGCCGTGCCGCGTCGGTGGATGTCTTTTCCGGTCGTCTTTGGTTCCGGGCGCCAGCGGAGCGGTGCCTTCGGGCAACGCGAGTCGGGGGCACAGCCGACAAGCTGCTCTCTGGTTGGGCAATCGTCCGCGGCAGTGGGGTGGATGGGAGCCTGCAGATGTGCCGACGCGCGCATTGCCAGGGGACCGATCTGTCTGGCAAGCTGACCTGCCGTGAGTCACCTGGCCCTTGCGCGGAAGGTGTTCGATGTAGAGTTGGCCGGTTTGCGTGCGGTACGCCGGCAACTCGATGCTGCTTTCGATCGTGCCGTGGAGACGCTGGTGGCGGCGCTGCGGAAGCGCGGCAAGATCGTCGTCACCGGCATCGGAAAATCCGGCAACATCGGTCACAAGATCGCCGCCACGTTCACCAGCACGGGCGCGCCTGCGGTGGTGCTGAACAGCGTGGACGCGCTGCACGGGGATCTGGGGATCGTGGCCGATGGCGACGTGGTGCTGGCGCTGAGTTACTCGGGCGAATCGGATGAGCTGGTGAATCTCCTGCCCGCCCTGCGGCGGTTTGCGGTGGCGCTGATCAGTCTGACCGGCAATCCGCGGTCCACGCTGGCCCGGCACAGTGACGTGGTGTTGAACGTTCGGGTGCCCCGGGAGGCCTGTCCGTTCAATCTGGCCCCCACGACGAGCACCACGGCGATGCTGGTGTTGGGCGACGCGCTGGCCATGGCGGTGCTGCACGCCCGGGGGTTCAAGCGGAGTGATTATGCGAGGCTGCATCCTGCCGGTGCCATCGGCCGGGCGATGCTCCTGCGCGTGGCCGACATCATGCGGACCGGCGAACGGCATGCGGTGGCGCCGGAGCACCTCTCGGTTCGGGACGGATTGCTGCTGATGACCCGTGCCAAGTCCGGCTGCCTCAGCATCGTCAACGCGCGGGGCAAACTCGTCGGGGTGTTTACCGACGGCGATTTTCGGCGGCGCATACCCGAGGATGATCACCTTCTGACGCGTCCCTTGCGCGAGGTCATGACGCGCAACCCGGTGTGCATCCGGCAGGACGCCCTGGCAGCCGAGGCACTGAAGGTTTTCGATCAGCGCAACATTGACGACCTGATCGTGGTGAATCACAAACGCGAACCGGTGGGCCTGGTGGATTCCCAGGACCTGCCCAAGCTCAAACTCATGTAGGTGGAGGACCCGCAACCACAGTTCCGACAATGCTTCACATGCGCAGTCTTGGCCCGTTGTCCGGCATCGTAACCGTCCTGGGGATGGTCCCCGGGTGGTTTTTTGCGGATGCGCCCGCCGCGGCCGGGGAGGGTCCGCCGGGCCCGTTCCAGTCGTGCGAGTTCGAGGCCCGGGTGGTGCAGCAGGTTCGATTGCGTTACCTGCTCCATCTGCCGGAGGGTGAGCAGGCACGGGCGGAGGGATCGGGTCGCCTGCCGCTGGTGCTGTTTCTTCACGGCGCGGGTGAACGGGGGGAAGACCTCGCCCGTGTGACGGTGCACGGACCGCCGGCGCTGGTCCGGCGGGGGACCCGTTTTCCGTTCATTCTGGTCGCACCGCAATGTCCGGAAGGTCGCGTCTGGGATCCGGTGGCGCTGACCGCGTTGTTGGAGGATTGCGTGCGCCGGCTGCCGGTGGACCCGGAGCGGGTATATGTGACGGGGCTCAGCATGGGTGGATACGGCACGTGGAAACTGGGGCTGCTGCATCCGGAACGGTTCGCGGCCATTGTGCCCATCTGCGGCGGAGGCGAATGGATTGACGTGCGCCTGGCCGGACGCGAAAAGCTCGAGTGGTTGCGGGACCTGGCCGTGTGGGCGTTTCACGGCGCCAGGGACGAGGTGGTGCCCCTGAGCGAATCCGAGCGGATGGTGAAGGCGCTGAAGGAACTGGGGGTGAAAGAGGTTCGGTTGACCGTGTATCCCGAGGCCGGCCACGACTCGTGGACGGCGACCTATGAACAGCCGGAGTTGTACGGGTGGTTGCTGCGACACCGCCGGCCCGGGGCGGTCTGGCCCCGGTGAGGCGGGTGTTGACGGGGCCGGCCGCCTCCCTGCCCTACCACGGTTTCCGCTCGTTCAGCGACCGGACGATCGTGCGCCGGAGGGCGAGAAAATCCACGCTGCCGGTCTCCCGCCAGATCACGTTTCCTTCCGGGGCGATCAGCACCGTGTACGGCACGACCCCCTGCCAGGTCGGGTCGAAGGCGTTGATCAAGGCGTCCCTCTGCGCGCTGGCGAACAGGAGGTTACGGCACGAGGCCTGTTGCCGCCGGAGAAACTCGTGCACGCGCTCGCGCTCGTCGGGTCGGTTCAGCGAGACGGTGACCAGATCGAACTCCCTGTGCCGGTACATGCGCCAGGTGGTGACGAACTCACCGAACTCGGCCACACACGGCGCGCACCAGGTGGCCCAGAAGGTGACGAGCCGGAACTTTCCCGAGCCCTCGTTGAGGCGCAAGGCGCGCAGGCCGGCCTCGTCCACCAGTTCGAGCCCCACCGGTTCACCGGCCAGCTTTTCCAAAAAGGCACGGTTCTGCGGAATTTTGTCGGACCATTTGATCGAGCAACCCACCACCTTGGTCTGCTTGACCTCCGGGTCGCGTCCGGCCAGGAGGGCGTCGAGGGCTTCGCGCAGCCAGTGGCGCCGGACATGTTCCAACCGTTCGGAATCGTCCACTGCGCCCACGTACCGGAGCCGCCGTTGGTCATCGAAGACAAACACATGCGGCGTGGCCACAGGACCGTAGGCCCGGGAGACCTCCTCCGCGTCGCCGGCGTACAGGTAGGGATAATTGAATTGGCGTTCCCGGGCCCGGAGCTTCATCTCGGCAAACGAATCACCCATGTCGCTCCAACCGAGTTCGTCGAGTCGGACCGCCTCGGGCACGTTGGGGCTGATGGCCACCAGGGCCACTCCCTTCGGACGATAATCCTCGACGATCTGTTTCAGGCGCGGTTCGTAGTACTGGGCGGTGGGACAGTGATTGCAGGTGAAGACCACGACCAGGATGGGCGCGTCGTCGAAGTCTTTCAATGTCCACCGGCGTCCGTCCACCCCCGGCAGATCGAAGTCCGGCGCCCGCGCCCCCAACGGCAGTGTGCGGACCTCCGCCGCCGTCGCCGCACCTGTGTACAAGGCCAGGCCCAACATGCCGAGGAGCGCCCACCGGTTCATGCGGCGATTCTACGCGGGCTTGGCGCGGCCCCGCAAGCCGGGGCCCCTTCACACCGGCGTCCGGAACTCCCCCGGGCTCCGGCGCGCAGCGTGCGGGCCTTTCCAACCAGCCGCGGGGCGGTTACCTTGAACCGACCGATCCCGGTTGGGTGGTCCGGACCGGGAACCTTGCATCGGAAACAACGACCCATGGCAATCACGGAAGCCGAACTGCGTGCGATGGGCGTGCCCGAGGGCGAAGCCCTCCGGCAGGCACGGGGGTTGGTGGAACGTTGGGAAACGGCCGGGAAGGATCCCGAACAGATTCGATCCGACATCGGTGCCGTGGTGGCGGATCCGGAACCGTTCCGTGGCGATCCGGAGCGGGGTGCTCTGGCCCGGGCGCTTCTGGCCGCGCCCACCCTGCCCCTGCCCAACAGCAGCGGCGCGCCCTGGCGTCAATGGGGCGACAAGCTCGACGCAGAAGCGGTTCAACAGATGGAACGGGCGTGTCGGCTGCCCATTGCACTGGCCGGGGCACTGATGCCGGACGCACACGTCGGTTACGGCCTGCCCATCGGCGGGGTGCTGGCCACCGACAATGCGGTGATTCCTTTCGGCGTGGGGGTGGACATCGCCTGCCGCATGAAACTGAGCGTGCTGGATCTGCCGCTGGAAGATCTGGAGCGCCGGAAGGACCGCCTCATCCGCGCCATCGAGAACGAAACCCGGTTCGGCGTCGGCGCCACTTTCCAGCACCGTCGCGATCATCCGGTGATGGACGAGGACTGGTCGGTCAGCCCGGTGACCCGCCAGTACAAGGACCGGGCTTGGGCGCAGCTCGGGACCAGCGGCAGCGGCAATCACTTCGTGGAGTTCGGCGTGCTGACGTTGCACGAACCGCTGCGAGGTCTGGCGCCCGGGCAGTACGTCGCGCTGCTGAGTCACAGCGGGAGCCGGGGCACCGGCGCGGCTGTCTGCGATTATTACAGCCGGCTGGCCCAGGCCAGGCATCCCAAGTTGCCGCGTGAACTGCGGCATCTGGCCTGGCTGGATCTCGACACCGCCGAGGGTCAGGAATACTGGGCCGCCATGGAGCTGATGGGCAAGTACGCCGCGGCCAATCATGCCTGCATTCACCGGCACATCGCCAAAAACCTTGGTGTACCCATCCTGCTGGAGTTGGAAAACCACCACAACTTCGCCTGGAAGGAGCGGCACCGCATCGGAGGAAGGGAACGCGAGGTCATCGTACATCGCAAGGGAGCCACGCCCGCCGGGCGCGGTGTGCTGGGCATCATTCCCGGGTCCATGGCATCGCCGGCGTTCGTGGTGCGGGGCAAGGGCAACCCCGCCTCGCTGTTCTCTGCCGCCCACGGGGCCGGCCGCGTCATGAGCCGGACGGCGGCGATGAAGAAGTTCAATTGGAAAGAGGTGCAGCGGTATCTGAAAGAGCGCGGCATCACGCTCATTTCCGCGGGTCTGGACGAGGTGCCGATGGTTTACAAGGATATCCGCGAGGTGATGGCTGCACAGTCCGACCTGGTGGAGATCGTGGCCCAGTTCGATCCGCGCCTGGTCAAGATGGCTCCGCATGGCGAGCGGCCGGAGGATTGAGGGGTCGTCTCCGACCGCCCGGGTGCACCACGGAGACACGGAGTTCACCACAGAGACACTGAGACGATTTTAAGAATAAACCACAGAGCAACGGTCTTAGGATGCAAGGTTTTTTAGGCAGGAGTTGAGGTGGATGAGCAGGTGGCGCATGAGGGCGACGAGGGCGACTTTTGCGGGTTTCCCTTGTGCGCGGAGGTGCTGATAACGTGCGCGCAGGACGGGGTTGGCGCGGCTGGCGCTCAGGGCGGCCATGTAGAGGACCTTGCGGACGGCTGGGCGACCGGCGCGGATGTGGCGTCTGCCTTGGTGGCAGCCGCTGTCCTTGGGATAGGGTGCCACGCCGACCAGGGCGGCGATTTGGCGGCGGTTGAGCTGGCCCAGTTCGGGCAGTTCGGCCAGCAGGACGGCGGCGGTGGTGCTGCCGACGCCAGGCACCTGGCAGAGGCGCTGGTGTTGCTGCTGGAGGGGCGGCTGGTGCTGCAGCAGCCGTGCGATGGCCTGTTCGATCTGCTGGCATTGCCGGCGCAGCAGGCGCAGGCGCTGGGCGACCAGCCGGCGCAGCAGGGGCTCCTGGTAGCCGAGGGCCTGGTTGCGGACAGTTTGGATTTCCTGGACCAGGTCGGTGCGTGCGTGGCAGAGCTGGCGCAGCTGTTGCTGCTGGGCGGTGGGCGGCGGGGTGGGCCGGGGCTGGAGGGTCTGGCCGAAGCGGCTGAGCAGTTGGGCGTCGATGGTGTCGGTTTTGGCCAGCAGACCTGCGGCCTTGGCGAACTGGCGGACCCGTGCGGGCTGGACGACCGAGACAGGGATGGCTGCGGTGTGGAGGCTGCGCAGGACGGGTTGTTCGTAGCCTCCGGTGGCCTCGCAGACGACCTGCAGGGGCTGGTCTGTGGCTTGGAGGAGGCGGACCAGCCGGCGCAGGCCTGCGGGGCTGTGGGGCAGCGTGTGGAGACGGCCTTGGAGGTGCAGCAGCAAGGAATCTTTTGCAATGTCGAGGCCGACGTAGGTAATGTGGGTGGCGTTCATTGCGACTCGTTCTTGTAGATGCGAGCTGGCCTGCTTGCAGCGGGCCGCTCTGTCAACGGTTCGAGCTAAGCAACGGGGCAGCGGTGGTTCCTGCTCCGTACAAGCTTCCGGGGCTGGCTGGTCCCGGAGCTGAGGCACAGGTCGAACTCGCCGCTGCCGGTTGGGGTGCCGGCTGCAGCCGGCACCCCAACCCCCTGTCCCCACCCGGGGACCGGGCAAAGTCCACACCGCCCACCTTGCAGCCCAAGACTTCATAAAGGCAAGATACAAGACACAGAGGACACAGAGATCTTCACAAGAGACAATCAAGCAACTGTTCCCATACAACTGACCTTGCCAATGGTCACCGGCCGGCCCAAACAGCAGCATAGCGCCGCAGGCTAATAACCAACTTCGACGAATACGTCCCGATCCCAGCGGGCAAAATGAGGTCGTAAAAGGACAACTCAAGATCTCCGTGTTTCTCCTCTGTGTCTCGGTGCCTCTGTGGTTGAAGAAAGCCTTTTCTCCTCCGTGCCTCGGCGGTTACAGGAAGGGTAGATCCCGGCCGCGGTCCAACAACGGTTCTTCCTCCGGGTCTCCGTGGTTGCTCCGGGACTCTGTGGTGAGAGCGTCGGTGACCGCGCGTGGGTGGAAGCAAAAAGGGCGCGGTTCAAACCGCGCCCTGCTCACCAGAGCCAGGAGAGCAACTGGGAGGAACCTTCAAATCAACCCAAGGACCGTCGCCCGCGCATCAGCAGGAACAACAGCCCACCGCCCAAGCCCAAGGCCAGAACGTTGGGTTCCGGGACCACGGCCTGTACCTGGGCAGCGAAATCCATCGGGATGCCCCACTGATTGGTCTTGAGCAACCAGCCGGGGTTCAGCGGGTCATTCTCCCAGTAGCTGGTGTAGCTGTTGCCCACGGTGGGCGGGCTGTAAACGTCCAGACCGGCGCTCTCGCCAGCGTTGGGGTCCACATTGAGGAACTGGACGGACCATGTGAAGGAGTCCGGAACGATGACCGGGTTGCCACCGTTACCGGCCAGCAACGTGGCGTAGTCCAAGACAATGGTCTGCCGGTCTGTTGCCACTATGCTGAAGGGGCCGCTGTCATACAAGATCGTGCCCGGAGCAATGAAGGCGTTATGACTGGGGTAGAACGCGTCGTTGGCGTAAAAACGGACGACGATCTGCTCGTCGCCGGAGAAGTTCTGGCCCCAATACTGGAAGCGGAATTGCGAGATCATTCGCTCCGGCCCCGGTGCCAGGATGATCTCGTCACCCACCTCTACGCCGCCGGGGTTGAAGCGGATCAACAGGTCATTTGAGGAGTTGTCATACACCAACGTCTGGGCAGCGGCCATCATGCCGAAACCACCCACAACCGCAGCGGTGAGCAAAACCTTCACGCTTTTCATCGTATAAACTCCTGGCTCAGACGTTCTGGACTCCTTTTGCAATGCGCCGCCAGATTATGTCGCAAGCGGCCAGCTGTCAACGGTTTTTGCAAAAAATTTTTCGGTGCTGCGAACCGGGCCTGAAGGCCAGCCCGAAGGGCCAGCCCAAGCGGGAAATCCGCCCCTTCGTTCCGGAGCGGTCTCGCCTCCAACATGCCGCCCTGCCAAGGCCGGCTGCCCGGCCGTCCGATTTGCCCGCGTGCCTGGAGGCAGCCCCGCAGCTTCGGCCCCCGGTCTGGCGGGGGATGCTGCGATCCTCTTCCGGCCGGCTTCTCCCGGCCGAAGGCGCGTGGTGGGGCGTGGAATGTTGGACGCGGGATCCCGGCCACTTCGGTTGTCCCGGGCGACTGCAGGTCGGTCGGAGCGCGTCGGAGCCGGGTCTTCGACGGCTGCAGCCACGGTTGATTTGCGGCATTGAAGACCGGGCGGGCGTCTGGTTGAATATGCGGCGCGATGAAGCTGACGCGACCCAGTGCCGTCCCCGAGCCGTGGACGGAGCGCCGGCAGGCGGCCTTGTTGACTTTGCTGAGTGACGAAGATCCAGCGGTATTCGAAGCGGTGCGCACCCACCTGCTCAGCCGGGGTCATTCGGCCGCGTCCTGGCTGCGTCAACATCTGATTCATCCGGACCCGCTTCTGCGGCGCCGCGTAAGGTCCATCCTTCTGGAGATCGAACGGCGGAATGCAGACGACCAGTTTCTCCAGTTCTGTCTTCGGAGTCCGGAACATCTGGATCTCGAACTGGGTCTGATTCTGCTGGCCCGGACCCGTGACCCGGAGATCAACCCGGAGGGCTACCAGGCATTGTTGGACAGCTACACGGCGACGCTTCGGGAGCGGATTAAGCCGCGCAGTCACGCCCGCACCCGGATCCACGTGATCAACTCCTTTTTTTACAACGACCTGGGGATCTTCCCGACGGACGATTTTGCGCTCAAACCGGAGACGACCTACCTGGACGAGGTGCTGGCCAAGGGTCTGGCCAGCACGGTGGCGGCGGGCGTGTTGTACCTGGTCCTGGGGCGGCGGTTGGGTCTGCCGCTGTCGGGCATTCATCTGCCGGGCTTGTTTTTCTGTCGCTACCAGACCTCGACGGCCGAGATTTACATCCAAGCCTCGCACGAGGGAGCGCTGATGAGCCGGGCGACGGCGCTGCGTTACGTGCGCGAGTCGCTCCCGGACGCCACGGAAGCCGATTTCAGGCCGGCCAGTGCCCGCCAGTTGCTGGCCGCGGTGTGCGCGCAGCTTTACGCCGCGCACTCCAGTGCCGGCCAGAAGGAGGAGGCCGCGCGGGTGCGCCGCTATCAGGTTGCGCTGGAACGTGAGCGCGGCTGAGGAGCTGCCGGAGGCCACCGTGCCACGACACCGATCCAGACATCGCCCCCGATTCGGTCGGCTGTTGCTCGGCCGGCGTCATTTGCCTCCGGAAGAGAAGGAACGAAGGCGGTTCTATCTGCTGCCCGGGATGGGCGGGCGCGCTTATTTCCGCAAACAGCGGCGGATCCGCATGGCGGCGATCGGGGTGGGTTTGGTGGTCTCGGCCTTTGTGGCCTTTTTACTCTGGCTGCTGAACAGCCGGCCGTTCCCGCGCTGAGGGCCGTTGACCCCGCCTTGACATCAAGGGGGGGTGCACGCTCCATGCTGGACCCATGACGCACGGAACGGCTGCAACCGAGAGCGATCGCTTTTACGTGGTGCTAATGGCAGGGGGACGCGGCGAAAGGTTCTGGCCCCTGAGCCGGCGTGACACGCCGAAGCACCTGTTGCCGCTGTGGAACGGGCGTTCGCTGTTGCAACTGGCGGTCGAGCGGGTGGCGCCGGTCGTGCCGCGTGAGCGCATCCTGGTCATCACCACGGTGGGCCAGGCGCCGAAGGTGCGCCGGCAACTGGGCGATCTGCCGGCGGGGAACGTGATTGTGGAGCCGGTCGGGCGCGACACCTGTGCCGCGGTGACGCTGGGGGCCGCCCTGGTGGGGGCACGCTGTCCCGATGCGGTGATGGCCATGCTGCCGGCCGATCACATCATTCACGACGTGCAGGCGTTCGGTACCGTGCTTCGGGACGCCCTTTTGTTGGCCGCCCGCGAGCCGGTGATCGTGACGCTGGGCATTCCGCCGACCGAACCGGCCACGGGTTACGGATACATCCGCGTGGGTGAACCCCGGACGTCCGGCCCGGCCGACCTGCCGGGTGGAACCCGGTTTTACAACGCGGAGGCGTTCGTGGAAAAGCCCTCGTTGGACCGGGCGCGAGAGTACCTGCAGAGCGGGCGGTATCGGTGGAACGCGGGCATGTTCATCTGGAGCTACGCGACCCTGTTGGAGGGATTGCGGGAGCATCAACCCCGGATGCATGAGGCCGCCCTTCGCTGGGCGGAGACGGCCCGCACGCGGCCCAGCCGGCTCCGTGCGGTGCTGGCCCACGAGTATCCGGAATTGCCGCGCATTTCGATTGACTACGCCCTGATGGAGAAGGCCCGGAACGTGGTGGTGGCCGATGCCACGTTCGACTGGGACGATGTGGGGTCGTGGACGGCCCTGGCGCGGCATCTGCCGGCCGGCGAGAACGGCAACGTGTTCGAAGCCGAGGCGGTGGCGGTGGACAGCTCGGGAAACCTCGTCTACGACGCGCGGAGCCGCGGCACCCGGACACCGGTGGCCCTGGTGGGCATGCAGGATACCGTGGTGGTGCTGACCCGCGACGCCGTGCTGCTCGTCCACAAGTCTCAGGCGCAGAAGGTCCGGGAGTTGGTGCGCAAACTCGAGGAAGACCCGCGCTACCGCAAGTTGCTCTAAAGGGGTGGCGGTCCGGCACGGCCCGCCGACCCCGTCCCGGGTGGCATTTGCGGAAGTTTCCGGGTTTGCCGTCCCGGCGTGGACGGTAGGGCCCGCAGGCCGTTCACTGCCGGGCAGCCACGGCGGGTTGCAACCCTTCCGGGCCCACCGTCTCGGCCTCGGCAAAATCGCGTCCCAGCGCACCCGGTTCCTCGCCCTTGTGCTGGCGCGCCAGCAACATGTAGAGGGACGGGATCACCAGCAGAGTGAAGAGGGTCCCCAGCGCCATTCCGCTGACGATGACCAATCCGATGGAATTGCGCGCCGCCGCGCCCGGCCCGCTCACCAGCACGAGCGGGAAATGTCCCGCCACGGTGGCCACGCTGGTCATCAGCACCGGGCGCAGCCGGATCAGTGCGGCCTGTCGAATGGCCTGCAATTTGTCCAAGCCGGCCCGCTGCAGCTCGTTGGCGAACTCGACGATCAGGATCCCGTTTTTCGACACCAGCCCGACCAGGGTCACGAGCCCGACCTGCGAGTAGATGTTCAATGTCGTGGTCCAACCGGAGGTGATGAATGGCGTGTTGGGGTCGGGCATCTTCAGGAAGCAGAAGATCAGTGCGCCGAACATGGCAAGCGGGACCGATCCAAGGAGGATGATGAGCGGATCGCGGAAGCTGTTGAACTGGGCGGCCAGCACCAGGAAGATCAGCGTCAACGCCAGGGCGAACGATGGGAGGAACCGGCTGCCTTCGACGCGCAATTGGCGGGACTCACCGGTGTAACCGATCTGGTAACCAGCCGGCAGGATCTTCGCGGCTTCCTCCTCCAAGAAGCGCAGGGCCTCGTCCAGCGGCCGCACCGCCACGCCGCTGAGTTTGACCGCGTTGAACTGCTGGAACCGATGCAGCGCCCGCGGCCGGGTGCGCGATTCCAGCCGGGCAAAGGTGCTCAGCGGCACGGGCCGGCCGTCCGGCCCCCGGACATAGGTGTGTTCGATCTGCTCCGGTGTCAGCCGTTCCACCCGCAATGCCTGGGGGATGACCTTGTAGCTGCGCCCTTGGAGGCTGAAACGGTTCACGTAGTTTCCACCCAGCAGCGTGGCCAGGTCAGATCCCACCGATGCCAGGTCCAGCCCCATGGCGGAGACCTTGTCGCGGTCCAGGACCAGCTCCACCTCCGGCTGGTCCAGTTTCGTGTCGAGGGTGGGCGGGAAGGCGAACAACCCGCTGGCTGCCGCCCGGCGCTGCAGTTCCTCGGCAAAGCGGAGGATCTCCTCCGGTTCGGCAGTGGAACCGATCACGAATTCGACCGGGAACGAGCCTCCGCCCGGCAGGGGCGGGGGTGTCACCACCATGGTACGGATGCCGGGGATGCGGTTGACCGCCTGTTGCACCTCCGGCACGACCTCGAAGACCGTGCGTTCGCGTCGGGACCAGGGCTGGAGCACCAGCCCGCTGAATCCGTTGTCGCCAAAGGTGATTTGGAAGGTCTGCATCGCCTCCGGCACCTTGAGCAACTCCTGATTCAGCAGCTCCGTGTAGAAGGTGGTCTGCTCCACGGTGGCATCGGCCGGCGCCTCCACGATGCCGAAGATCACGTTCTGGTCTTCGGGCGGGGCGAGCTCTTTGGGTGCCATCTGGTACATCGGGATGACCAGCAAACTCAGTCCCAGCCACAGGAGGTAGACCGCCGGCCGGGCCGACAAGGTGGCATCGAGCACCCTCGCGTAGCCGACCCGCAGCCGGTCGAAGGCCCGGTTGACCCATCCGGCCAGTCCGCGCGCCTCACGGTCCGGATCCAACAGCCGCGCCGACATCACAGGCGACAACGTCAGTGCCACCACACCAGAGATGAAGACCGCACCAGCCAGGGTGAAGGCGAACTCGCGGAACAGGGCTCCGGTCAAGCCGCCCTGGAATCCGATGGGCGCGTACACGGCCGCCAGTGTGATGGTCATGGCGATGACCGGCCCCACCAGCTCCCGTGCGCCCAGCAAGGCGGCGCGGAAGGGCGAGAGCCCCTCCCGCACGTGCCGTTCCACGTTCTCCACGACCACGATGGCGTCGTCCACCACCAGCCCCACCGACAACACGATGGCCAGCAACGTCAGCAGATTCAGCGAGAATCCGAACAGTTGCATCAGGAACACGGCGCCGATCAGCGAGACGGGGATCGCCACCAACGGCACCAGCACCGAGCGCAACGAGCCCAGGAATAGATAGATCACCACCGCCACGATCAGCAGCGTTTCGCTCAAGGTTCGGAGCACCTCGCGAATCGCGTTTTCGATGTACTGGGTGGCGTCGTAGGCGATGGCGGCCTCCAATCCCGTGGGCAGGTCCTTTTGGATGGCTTCGACCTCGGCCCGGACCCGGCGGATGACGTCCAGCGTGTTGGCCGTGGGCAACACCCACACACCCATGAAGACCGCCCGCCGGCCACTCATGCGCACTTCGCTGTCGTAGTCTTCGGCGCCCAGGACCACGTCGGCCACGTCCCTCAGCCGGACCAGCCGATCGCCGTTCCGCTGGATCACCAGGTTGCGGAATTCCTCGGCCGACTGCAGATCGGTGTTGGCGGTGAGGTCCACCTGGACGAGCGCACCCTTGGTCCGACCCACGGCGGCAAGGAAATTGTTGGCCTGCAGGGCCCGGCGCACGTCCTCCGGTCCGAGGCCGTAGGCCGCCAGCCGATCGGGCTTCAACCAGATCCGCATGGCAAACGTGCGCCCGCCGAGGATGTCGGCGCGTTGGACCCCTTCGATGGCCGACAACCGCGGTTGCACCACCCGGACCAGGTAATCGGTGATCTGGTTGGCCTCGAGAATGTCCGAGGTGAAACTCAGGTAGGCAGCAGCGATGGAACTTTCGGCGTTTTCGATGTTGATGACCGGGATTTCCGCCCCGGGCGGGAGGTCGCCTCGTACCTGGTTAACCCGCGAGCTGATCTCCGCCAGGGCCTTGTTCGGATCGTAGTTGAGCTTGAGTCGAACGGTGATGGTCGAGACCCCCTGGCGGCTGACCGATTCGATGTAGTCAATGCCATCGGCGGCGGCGATGGCCCGTTCCAGCGGGGTGGTGACGAAACCCCGGACCAGTTCCGGGCTGGCGCCCACGTACACGGTGGTCACGGTGATGGCTGCGTTGTCGCTGCGCGGGTACTGGCGGACGGTGAGCGTGAAGATGGCCTGGATCCCGGCGATGACGATCACCAGGTTGACCACCAACGCCAGGACGGGCCGCCGCAGGAAAATGTCGGTGATCGTCCTCATGGGTCTGTCAACCGTCGGCAGGCTGCGGGTTCAGACTCGGTTCCGGCGTCGGGACATCGGTCACCGTGACCCGCATGCCGTTGCGGAGGCGGAACACGCCGGCGCTGACCACCTTCTGGCCGGGTTGCAGCCCGGCGGTGACGCTGACGAAGTCGCCGCGGCGCCGTCCCAGTTTGACGAACTGCTGGCGGACCATCAGGGCGTCCGGGGCGTCGTTGGTGGCCGGTTCCACCACGAACACTGAATCCCCGTACGGGGCGTGCAAGACCGCCGGGGCCGGCACGACCCGCACGGTATCGGCCTCCGGCAACACGACCGTGGCCTGCACGTACATCTCCGGGCGCAGCGCGCCGTCCGGATTGGGGAGGGTGGCTTGCAACCGCAGGCTGCGTGTCACCGGGTCGAAGTCCGGGTCCATCGCCGTCAGCACCCCACGGAAGGTTCGACCCGGCCAGGCGTCGGTGGTCACCTCCACCGTCAGCCCGGGCCGAACCTGGGCGATGGCCTGCTGCGGCAGGGCGAATTCCACGTAAACGGGATCGAGCGCCTGCAGCGACACGATGGGGGCACCGGCCTGAAGGTATTGTCCCACGTGCACCTCCCGGATGCCGAGCCGGCCGGCAAACGGTGCGCGGACGGTCTTTTTGGCGATGGTGGCGCGGATGGCCGCCACGCGTGCTTCCGCTTCCTTCCAGGCCGCCTCGGCCCCGTCCAGCTCGGCCTGGGAGACCGTATGCGCCTCGAAGAGGGTGCGGATGCGGTCTCGCTCGAGTCGTGCCAGTTCGGCCCGGGCTTCGGCTTCCCGCAGTTCAGCCTCCTCGGTGCTGGTGTCCAAACGGACCAGGACGGCCCCCTCCCCCACCTCCGCGCCAGGTTCGAAACAGATTTCGCGAATCACCCCGGGTAACTCGCTGGTGACCCGCACGCCGCGGACGGGCCGGACCGAACCCACCGCGGTCCACAACCGCGGCCAGTTTTCCTCCCGCACTTCGAACACGGCCACCGCCTCGGTGGGTGGCGGCAGGTTCCGCGCCTGCGCGATCAGGGTGCGGATCTGCAGCGCCTTGATCCCCGCTAACCCGGCCGTGACGGCCAATCCGATCAACAATGCCCAAAAGATCTGTCGTTTCATGATCCCTTCCGCGAGCGTGGCGACGCTGCCGCAGAGGCAGCGGGGTCAGACCCGCCGGGCTTGCGCCCTGCCCCGGCCCGGGCCCCTTCCAGGAACAGATCCGCCAGGCGCTCCGCCAGATGCGGACCGGGACGATCCTCGTCGAACCAGAGCGAGGCGGCCAGGAAGGTGTGGGCCAGGCCGAACAACGCGTGCGTCAGCTCCCGCGCCGTCAGGGCCCGGGTCAACTCACCCCTGCCCTGCGCCCCGGCCAGCGCCGCGCACACCAGGTCGAAATTCCGGCGGCACAATTCCCGGCAGTCGAATTTGGGCGGGGCATCGCCCGGGGCGGCGAACATCGTGCCCAGGGCCAGTTGCAGCCATTGCCGGTTTTCTGCAAACGAGTCGAACCAGGTTTTGAACACCGCCGTCAGACGGGCCCGGATGTCGCCGGCTGATCCGAGAGCGGCCTCCAACTGGCGGCGCCGGCTTTCGTGTGCCTCGGTCACCAGGGCACAAAAGAGGTCCGCCTTATCCCGGAAATGGTAGTACAGGGCCGGCTTGGAGACCCGCGCCGCGCGGGCGATGTCCTGAATGGCCGCGGCTGCGTATCCCCGTTCGGCAAAACACCGGAGTGCTGCCTGAAGGATCCGTTGCCGGGTCCGATTCCCTCCTGTCCGATCCGATTTCATCGAAAACTGACCGAACGGTAGGTCAGTCTCCGGTGCTGTCAAGTCACGGGCTTCAGGACCCCGCCGGGGGGAGGACCTCATGGCCGGCAGGGTCTGGCTGGGGATTCGGTTTCGGGTGCGATTCGAGACGTGGGGCTCCGTGGAGGGCCGGCTCCGCGCGTTCCGCAGGATTGGTCTTTGGGAGGGGTCTCTCCGAAACGCGACGGCCGCGGGCGAGCCCGCGGCCGGTGGAAGACTGTTGCACAACCTTTCTGTGGGATCAGTCCGCGTACTTGACGCTGCAGCCGTAGGGCCGGGTCTGGGTCACTTCCGGTTTTTCACCGGCCAACAATTTGTTCACCACCTCGCGGACGTAGTTGCGGGCCTTGCGCGGGTCCCCACTGGACGAGGGCCGGTCGTCGACGGCGCCCTCGTAGACCAGCGTGCCGTCCTTGTCGATGACGAACATGTGCGGCGTGGTGCGCAGGCCGTAGGCCTTGCCGATCGCACCGGAGCTGTCGTCCAGCCAGGCGGTGGCCTTGATGCCGAGCTCGTTCCATTCCTTTTGCGCGGCCTCGCGCGTGCGGTGGTTGGGATGGCCCGGGTGCACCGAGTTGACCACCAACCACACCACTCCCTTCCCGGTCAGTTCGGACTGCAGTTCCTGCATGGCGCCGGTTTTGTAATGGTTGCGCACGAAGGGGCAGTCGTAGTTGTACGATTCCAGCACGACGATCTTGCCCTTGTAATCGGACAAGCGATGCGTCTTGCCGGTGATGTCGGTGGCGGTGAAGTCGGGTGCCGGTTTGCCCACCTCGGCGGCGGCCAGGGCAGCCGCCACGCCGGCACCGAAGCACAGGGCTGTCAGGATTCGTTTCATGGCTTGGTTACTCCGCATCGAGGGTTGAGGTTACGTCGGCAACAGTACCCCGCCGATCCGGGTTGTCAAATGAACCCGGTCCGGTTGTTTGAGCCGGCCGGGCACCGGATCGGGCGAGTCGGCGGACTTCGCGGAGTGTGCAGGGGCTGGATGCTGCGTCCGCCGTGCCCTGTCTGCGTGGCGACGCGGGCCGGGTCACTCGACAAAGCGCGCCGGTTTGATACGTTTCGGATGTGAGTTTTCTGGCCGAGTTTGAGACCCTGCCGTGGGAGAGCCTGCTGCGGCGCGCCCGGACGGCCTCCCGCGCCGCGGTGCGGGAGAGCATGGACCGTGGTTCGCTGACGTTGGCGGACTTTGCCCATTTGATTTCGCCCGCGGCCGGTGAATGTCTGGAGGAGCTGGCGCGTCGTTCGCACACGCTGACGGTGCGGAGGTTTGGCCGGGTCATCCGGTTGTTTGCCCCGCTCTACCTCTCCAACGAATGCGTCAACATCTGCCGGTACTGCGGTTTTTCACGGAACAATCCGATCCTGCGCGTGACGCTGACCTTGGAGGAGGTGCTGCAGGAGGCCCGTGCGCTCAAGGCCCAGGGGTTCCGGAACATCCTGTTGGTCGCGGGCGAGCATCCGCGGTTTGTTTCCCCGGCCTACCTGCGCGATTGCGTGGCAAGGGTTCATGGGGAGGTGCCTTCCGTTTCGCTCGAGGTCGGGCCGCTCACGGTTGAGGAATACCGTCCCCTGGTGGCTGCAGGGGCCGAAGGTTTGGTGGTTTACCAGGAGACCTACGACCGTGCCGTGTATGCCGAGATGCACGTGGCCGGCCCCAAGCGGGATTTTGCGTGGCGACTGGAAACGCCCGAACGCGCCTACGCCGCGGGATTCCGCCGGCTGGGCATCGGCGCCCTGTACGGGCTGGCCGACTGGCGGTTCGAGGCCCTGGCGGTGGCGGCGCATGCGGCCTACCTGCTGCGACATTGTTGGAAGGCGTTTCTGACCATCTCGCTGCCGCGGCTCCGCCCTTGTGCGGGCGAGTTCCAACCGCTGACCCACATGAGCGACCGTGAGCTGGTCCAACTGGTGTGCGCCTTCCGCCTCATGTTCCCTGACGTCGGGCTGGTCCTTTCCACGCGCGAGTCGCCGAAGCTGAGGGACGGGCTGATTCCGCTCGGCATCACACTGATGAGCGCCGGCAGTCACACCGAACCCGGTGGCTATACGGGCGCCGGGCGGGACCACGTGCATCAGACCGTCCGGGGACGCATCGTGGAGGCGGGGGCCAGCGAATGGGCCGCCTCCGGTACCCCCCCGGGCCCCGGCGCCACGGAGCAGTTCGCCATTGCCGACACGCGGTCGGCTGCCGAGGTGGCCCGTCGGATCGCCGCCCTGGGGTATGAACCTGTCTGGAAGGACTGGGACGCCGCCCTCGGGGGGCTGCCCGAATCGGAACCGGACGATGGAACGCCTGCCTCCACCACATCCACCCGGACCGCCCCCGGCACAGAAACTGCCGCCTGCAGTTGTGGTCGCGCCACCGGGTTCTGAAACCGTTCCGGAGGCCGATTTCGGCCGGCGCCGGGAGTTTCGTGCGCTGCTGCACGGGGACCGTCCCTGGCTGGGGCTGGCGCCCATGCAGGACGTAACCGATGCCCCTTTCTGGGGGCTGATCCAACGACGGGGCGGTGCGGACGTCTACTGGACCGAGTACACTCGCGTCCATGCCACCTCACGTCCGGAAAAGGCCGTGGTTCGTTCCATTCTGGAGAACCGGACGGGCCGGCCGGTCGTGGTCCAGATGATGGGCAACGACCCCGAGGCCCTGGCGCGAACGGCGCGCGAACTGGAACGTCTCCCGGTGGCGGGGATCGAACTGAACCTCGGTTGCCCGGCCCCCGTGGTGTACCGGAAGTGCGCCGGGGGCGGCCTGTTGCGGGAGCCGGACCTGTTGGATCGTGTCCTGGGCAGGCTCCGCGACACGGTCACCCTGCCGCTGAGTCTCAAAACCCGGATCGGTTTCGACTCGGATCAGGCGTTCGACCGGCTTTTGGAACTCTATGCGCGTCACCGGCCCGACCTGGTCATCGTTCACGCGCGCACCGTGGCCCAGGGATACCGTCTGCCTGTCCGGTACGATCTCATTCGACGGGCGGTGGAACGTCTCGACTGCCCGGTTTTGGCCAACGGCCACATTTACGAGGCCCGCCAAGCCCTCAGGGTGCTGCGGGAGACCGGGGCCCGGGGTTGGATGATCGGCCGCGCCGCCATCCGGAACCCGTGGATCTTCCGGCAGATCCGGCAGGCACTGGCGGGAGAACCCATCGTCAAACCGACCGGACGCGACCTGCTCCGGTACATCGAACAGCTCTGGGAAACCTACGCCACGCCGGGCTATCCGGAACGGCTCCAGACGCAGCGCCTCAAGTTGTTCACCAACTTCATCGGTGAAGGGCTGGGGCCCGACTCGGCCGCGTTCCTTTTCGAGATCCGGCGCACCCAGACCCGGGCGGGGTTCTTCGAGGTCTGCCGGCGGTACTTGGATCACGACCGCCCCCTGGACCTCGTGCCGGTCGCAACGCCCGGAGCCCCGCAGGGAGTCCCGGCCGGGGGTTAAGCACCCCGGCTGCCCGGACTGGCCAACCGGTCAATCCGGCGGGCCAGCTCGAGGTCTTTGTCCGTGATCCCACCCGCATCGTGGGTGGTCAGCGAGAACGTCACACGATTCCAGCGGATCTGGATGTCCGGATGATGCCGGAGCCGCTCGGCCAGCCGGCCCACGCGATTGACCAGCCGCAACGCATCCAAGAAATCCGCCCGTTCGAAGGTTCGTTCCAGACAACCCCGCCGCTTCCGCCAGCCCGGAAGGCTGCGTAGTGCCTGGCGCAACGCTTTGGCATCCAGTGGCTGCATGTGCCCAACCATGCCGCATGCCGGGGCGATTGCAACCCCCGGTCACAGGACGGGCGGCTGGTCTTGGAACGGCTGTACGTCTGCCCGAAGAGGGGCCTGGGATTCAGGCGCCTGCCGGCGCACGGCCCGCCACATGCACAGGCTGGTCCAGCCCGACCATAACCAGGCCATTCCGAAGAGTACGAACCCCCACTTCAACCGTGCCAGGTTCGGGACGTGAAAGGATTCTCCTTCCATGGAGCCGGCGGCGCGCCACGCGCCCGCGATCATCTCCCCGAACCACCAAAGCACGAGGAGAAAGCCTGCCAGGGCCAGCGTGAATTGGCCCGCTCCCGCCCGACGGTGGCCCATCCACCAGGAGCCCAGCCCGGGCGTGGCCAACTGGTTGGCCAGGATCGCCAGCCGGACACGATCCCGGCGGGTCAACCCGGGCTGGGAAGCGCGAGCTCGCACGGCCCAATGCTCCTCAGGCACCGCCCGCCTGCCGGCCGAAGGCTGCCTGCACCTCGGGCTGGTAGAGCACGATCAGGGCCCAGATACCGATTGGGAGGCCGAGCAGACAGCACGGCGAGGTGCAGGGGATCACGGCCAGAATGGCCGCTGTCAGCGCCCAACCGAAGCTGCGAATTTTCAGCATCTGCCATGCCCCGTACGCCACCAGCGCGGCCAGAACCAAGCCCAGCAAGCCGCTGATCATGCTCAGGCTGGAGCCGAACTTCTCCATGAGCTCGGCCACCTCTGGCGGAATTTCGGCATGAGGAAGCATGAAAGACCTTTTGCCGGCCGCCGACGAAACCAAGGTGATCAGGTTCATCAACCCGCCCAACCCGGCGGTGATCAGCAACCCGATGGCGGGCCCGGAGACCTTCGAGGCGGCAACCGGTCCGGCACCGGGAGGGACCGGCGATGGCGGGATGGACCCCGCTGCGGTGCCAGCGGGCCACAGGTCGGCAAACTCCGGGAACTCCCGCAACGGTTTCCATTCGTTCGAACCCTGCAGACAGGCGCGGGTCTCGGCATTGGCGCGGTTCTCGCGCACCCATTGCCGGATCTGCTCAGCTGAAACCGGACCGTACTCCCTGCCGTCGCCTCCGATGATCTTGTACATGGCCAGACTCCCTCGCGTGGTTGTCGGGGCCGAGCATGAGCCGCGCCGCAGGCTCCGGCAAGTCTCAACCCCACCCGGCCGGGCCGGCTGTTCGGCCCGGTGGGGAAAGTCTCCAGCGGGCCCGCTGGCGGAGGAACCGAGGTCGGGACCTCGGCCAACGAAGAGAGCCGGGCGCGGTCGGGCCGGAGACGATCTGTCCCCGGGGTTCAACTGACCGGTCCGGCAGCGAGGAGGACGGCGAGCACCCAGCCGGCGGGCCGTGCCGCCACCTCGTGGCCGGCATCCTCGATGTCCGGCTCCCACGGTGCGGGGGAAGGGGTGCAATCCGGGGCCGGCGGGGTTCCGGTTCGCCCCTTGCCCTTTTCGGCCGCTTTGCTAAGGTAGGGCCGCTTTTCCACCGGATGGCGGTGGCTTTTTGTTTTGGGATTTCCGAGGACGAACCGACACCGGCCGGATCAGCCGGCGCTGCCTTTTTGAGGAGAGCTACCAGTGAAGGTATTCAGCGGGACAGCCAACGAGCCGCTGGCGCGTGCCATTTGCCAGTACATCGGCATCGAGCTGGGACGGGCCACCATCCGCCCGTTCCCGGACGGCGAGACGTTTGTCAAGATCGAGGAGAACGTCCGCGGACAGGACGTGTTCGTGGTGCAGCCCACCTCCCCGCCCACGAACCACAATCTGATGGAGCTGTTCATCATGATCGACGCGCTGCGCCGGGCCAGCGCGCAGCGGATCACAGCCGTGGTCCCGTTTTACGGCTATGCCCGGCAGGACCGGAAAGACCAGCCGCGGGTCCCCATCACGGCCAAGCTGGTTGCCAACCTCATGGTGGCCGCGGGGGCAAACCGGCTGCTGACGATGGACCTGCACGCCCAGCAGATCCAGGGGTTCTTCGACATTCCGGTGGACCATCTCTACGCGGCCCCGGTGATGTACGCCTACCTGCGCCAGAAGAAACTGCCGAACCTGGTGGTGGTGAGCCCGGACGTCGGCGGGCTGAAGATGGCCTATGCCTACGCGCAGACGCTTCAAGCCGGTCTGGCCATCGTGGCCAAGCGCCGCCGCAGCGCCACCGAGGTGGAATCGCTGGCCGTCATCGGTGAGGTGCGCGGCAAGAACTGCCTGTTGGTGGACGACCTGACGGAGACGGCCGGCACGCTCGTTCAGGCGGCCGAGCTGCTGAGGAAAAAAGGGGCCCGCAAGATCCTCGCCTGCGTCTCCCACGCCATTCTGAGCGACCAGGCGGTTGAAAGGCTCCGGAATTCCAAGATTGACGAATTGATCACAACCGATACTGTGTTCCGTCCGGTCATCACCGGGGTGAACATCACCACGCTGTCGGTGGCCGGGTTGTTGGGCGAGGCGATCAAACGGATCCACAACAACGAGTCGGTCAACTCGCTCTTCGAGTTCAACGGCGGCCGGACCAGTTGAAGGCCGTCGGGGCGTAACGTACTGACATGAAAGCCGTACCGCTGAAAGCATTTCCGCGCGTGCAGACGCGACGAAGCGGCGCCCGCAAGGTGCGGGCCGCCGGTCATGTGCCCGCCGTCATCTACGGCCGGCACATTCAACCGAAGCCGCTGCAGGTCCCGCGAAAAGATCTGGAAAACCTCCTCCATCACACCGTGGCGGAGAACGTTCTGGTGGACCTGAACGTGGAGGGCGATGAGAAGCCCCGGCGCCTGGCCCTGCTGCAGGAGATCCAGCGTCATCCCCTGAGCGGCGCCGTGCTCCACGTGGATTTCCACGAAGTGGCCGAGGACGAAAAGGTCACCGTGTACGTCCCGGTGGAAACGGTTGGCGAAGCCGTGGGGGTCAAGACCGGCGGCGGCATTCTGGAGCACGTGCTTTTCCGGGTCCGGGTGCGTGCCCTTCCCCGCGACCTGCCGGAGCAGATCGTGGTGGATGTCACCAATCTGCAGGCCGGTCAAAGCATTCACATTGGCGAGCTGCCGGTGCCGCCCGGGGTGGAGGTGCTGGGTGAAAAGACCGCCCCGGTGATCACCGTGGCCGTGCCTCGGGGTGAGGCCGAGGAAGCGGCCGCACCTGCCGCCGAGGCCGGCGCCCCGGCCGAGGCCGGTCAGGTGAAGATGATCAAGGAGAAGAAGGAGGAGGCACCGGCAACCGAAGCCAAGGAAAAGGGCGAGGCAAAAAAGAAAGAGAAGTAATCCGCATGCCGCGGATCCCGCTCACAGCCACAGCCAACCGGCGCATTCATGGACGAGTGGTACTTGGTGGCCGGTCTGGGCAATCCCGGTCCGCAGTACGAGCGAACCCGGCACAACGCCGGTTTCCTGCTGGCGGATCGGCTGGCGCGGCGCTGGCAGGCGGACTGGTCCTGGGAACGGGCCTTCGAAAGCCGGCTGGCCCGGGCGCTTCGCGGGGAACGGCGGGTGTTGCTCTGCCAACCGCAAACCTATATGAATGCCAGCGGCCGGGCCGTGGCGGCTGTGGCCCGATATTTTCAGGTGCCCGCCGACCGGATCCTGGTCGTGGTGGACGACGCAGATCTGGCCCTGGGTCAGATTCGCATGCGTCCCGGCGGAGGGACTGGCGGACACCACGGGCTGGAATCCGTGACGACACATCTGGGCACGCCGTCCTATCCGCGGCTGCGGATCGGGATCGGTCGCCAGCCCGGTGCCCGGGAGATCACCGCCCATGTGCTGGCACCCTTCGGCCCGGAAGAATGGGAGCGGCTGCAGGCGGTCCTCGACCGGGCAGCGGAACAAGTGGAGTGTTGGCTCGAGCACGGACTGGCACGGGCCATGAACCTTTACAACGGATGGGTCCAGTCCCCGTCCGGCAGGAGTGAAGCAACGTGAAACGGTACGAAGGTCTGTTCATCCTCAACACGGCCGGTCAGGAAGAAGGACTCAACGAGATCCTGGACCGGATCACCGGCGAGATCAAAGCCGTCGGCGGCCGGGTCGAAACCATCCAGAAGATGGGCCGGCACAGTTTCGCGCGGGTCGCCAATCGCAAGGTGACCTCCGGCTTCTATGTGAATTTCATTTTCGAAGCGCCGCCGGAGGCCATCGCCCAGCTCCGAAACAAGTTCGCCCTGTGGGAAGAGGTCTTCCGCGTCATGTTCACCCTCGCCCAGGCACCGGCCGCGGCCGCAGCCTGACATCCCGTCCGGCAGGAGGTGCGCCATGGCCAGCTTCAACAAGGTGATCCTCGCCGGGAACCTCACCCGGGACCCGGAGCTTCGCTACACCCCCAAGGGCACCGCCGTCGCACGCCTGGGCCTGGCGGTCAACCGTCGCTGGCGCACCGAAACCGGTGAACTGCGGGATGAAACCACGTTCGTGGACGTGGACGCCTTCGGCAAGACCGCCGAGACCATCGCTCAGTACCTGAAGAAGGGCCGGGCCGTGCTGATCGAGGGTCGGCTGCGATACGACACCTGGGAGGACAAACAAACCGGCCAGAAACGCAGCAAACTCAGTGTGGTGCTCGAAAGCTTTTCCTTCCTCGATTCCGGCCGCGGCGAGGGTGCGGCTCCCAACGCCGATGCCTCCCGTGCGCCGGCTGATGTTCCGGAAGTCGAACCCCTGCCTCCGGACGACGACGTCCCGTTCTGAGAACCAACCTTTCCCGGAGAGTTTCCTATGGCCAAAATGCAAGTCATCCTCACCAGCAACATCGTTGGACTCGGGGCCGAGTCCGACCAGGTCACCGTGGCCGCGGGTTACGCGCGGAATTATCTCTTCCCGCGCGGGCTGGCCATTCCGCTGACGGCCGCCAACCAGCGCCGGTTGGAAGTCCTCCGCCAGCGCCGTGCCGAGCGGGAGGCCCACGAATACAACACCATGTGCGAACTGGCCCGCAGCCTGGCCAAACTGGTCTGCGTGGTCACCGTCAAGACCGGCGACGACGGCAAGCTGTTCGGCAGCGTCACCAGCGGCACCATTGCCGACGCGCTCAAGACCCAGTTCGACGTCGCACTCGACAAGAAGCAGATCCACCTGCCCGAGCCGATCAAGAGCCTCGGTGAGTACGAGGTCGAACTGCGGCTGCACCCAGAGGTCAAGGGCGTCTTGAAAGTGCGCGTGGAGAGCAACAACCCGATGTTCCTGGCCCAGCAGGCTGCCGCTGCGGCCCAGGCAGCCCAGCAAACCGGCGAGGCCGAAACAAAGGCCGAAGCGCAGGAATCCAAACCGGCCAAGGCCGCCAAAAAGGGTCAGAAAGGCGCCTGAACCTCGCCGGCCGAAAAAACACGCATTTGCCGAGCGTCCCGCGCCGCCCCGGTGCGGGACGTTCGTTTTCGACACCCCCTCCTTTTTGAGCCGGCACCACCGGGGGCACGCATCCCGGGGACCGGTCAGCCGCCCTGGACCGGAGAACACCCGCCTCTGAGCCCGATCGGGCCCCTGCCGTTTTCCCGTCGCAGCCGACCCGCGCCTTCACGCAGGCGTGAATCCCGGCCCGCCGACCGCCATCCGACCCTCCCCTTCGCCTCATCCGCCGCCCTGCGAAAACCGGGTCCCCCGCCGGCGACGCGGCCGAACCCTCCCCTGCTTCGCCCGCTGTTGCCGTCCACGGCCGCCGCGGGCCGCGCAGGGGTGTCTCGCGTCATCCCTGAAAGGCTCCGACAACGACGCCGGCGAGCCCTTGACCCGCGCGGCTCGTCCCGTCTGAGGTAAAGCAATCCGAATCACGCGGCGGGGCAACTTAAGTTGCTTTTTTGGCAAAACATGAGTAGGCGCCCCACGGGTGTGGGTCGAGAATGCCGGCAGCATGAAGGGTCGGTCGGCCAACCATGGCAACTCGAGAGCGCTTATGAAGGCATCCACTGGTTTCCCTCGCGGCGGTGTGGCGGGCGTGGTGGTGGGTCTGTTGGGCTTGTGGGCCGTGTCGGTCCCGGCCCAGTCGCCCATGCTCGTGCCCCGTCCGCTCACCCATCAGGACATTCACGACTACGGTCTGCCAGAAGACCTGCAGGTCTCGGGCGGGCTGGACACGGTGGGCATCGGCCAGCCGGTTTACTTGGAGGTGCTCCTGCCGAAGAGCATGACGAATGTCGCCGGCTTGACGTGGGAGCTGACGCTCAAGCCGGTCGGCAGCGAGGACAGCCTGGTGGAAAGTCCGCTCGGCCCGCAGGTGCCGCCGTTTGATCCACGCGCCCAGTTGGATTACAACGTGGCCGATCGGCGCCTGTTGAAGCCCACCGCAGCCGGCCAGTACACCGTCCAAGTCACGGTCAATCTGGGCGAGACGAACCTGGTTCTGCAGCGGAACGTTTCGGTGGGCACGTACCTGGGTGCACAGACCTGCGCCCTTTGCCACAGTGGCGGCGCCATTGCCGAGAACAAGTATCAGCAGTGGCAGCAAACCGCCCATGCGACCTTCTTCAAACGGGCGATCAACGGCGAGGAAGCGCCCTATTATCGTGCCTCCTGCATCCAGTGCCATGTGGTGGGCTATGACACCGATCCGGCGGCGGTGAACAACGGCTTTGACGATGTGGCGGCGCAGTTGGGCTGGACCTTCCCGGCCACGCTGAGCCCGACCAACTGGGACGCCCTGCCCCAGCAGTTGAAGAACCTCGCCAACATCCAGTGCGAGAACTGCCACGGGGCCGGCAGCGAGCACGCCCTGGCGCTCGGTCAGACGAACCTCTTCAACTGGCCGCGCATCACGGTCAGCTACAGTGCCGGCGACTGCGCCCAGTGCCACTCGGAAGAGCCGTACCATGTTTATCCGCTCCAGTGGGCCAACTCGAAGCATGCCGTGGCCGTGCGCGAGGAACGGACCGCCTGCGCCGGTTGCCACCAAGGCATCGGCTTCATTGACCGCATGAAGGGCGTGCCGGAGCAGCAACGGCGCACGCAGTACGAATCCATCAACTGCAGCGCCTGCCACGATCCGCATGATGCCACGAATCCTCATCAATTGCGCGCCATGGGCCCGGTCACCCTGGCCGACGGTTTCACGGTCGTCGACAAGGGCGGCAAGGGCTTGCTCTGCATGAACTGTCACATGTCCCGGCGAAACGCCACCAACTACGTCGAGGTCACGTCTGGGAGCCGGGTTTTCGGTCCGCACCACGGCCCGCAGGCCGACATGCTGGTGGGTGCCAACGCGGTCACCTACGGCCAGGTCATCCCGAGCTCGGCACACTACCAGGTGGTGGGCGACAGTTGCGTGACCTGCCACATGCAGGACACCGAGCGAACGGATCCGGCCCATCTGCAGGTCGGCGGGCACACCTGGAAGATGGCCTGGGACACCGGGTCCAACCGTGTCGAGCTGGTCCAGGCATGTGTGCAGTGCCACGGCGAGATCGAAACGTTTGATTTCCCGCGGCAGGACTACGACGGTGACGGCATCATCGAGGGCGTGCAGACCGAGGTGAAAGGTCTCTTGGAGAAACTGGCCATGATGCTGCCGCCGATCGGCCAACCGGTGGTGGCCAGCGACGATGCCACCCTCCGTACCTTCACCCGCGAACAGTTGCGTGCCTTGTACAACTACCTGTTCGTGCTGGAGGACGGCAGCTACGGCATCCACAACCTCAGCTACGCCGTGGGTCTGTTGAAGGCGTCCATCGCCAGCCTGAACGGCGATGCCAACAACGATGGCCTGCCCGATTGGTGGCAGCAAGCCTACTTCGCCGGGATCAACGATCCGATGGCCGCGCCCAACGCCAGCCCGGCCGGCGACGGTGTGCCCAACTGGCTGAAGTTCGCCCTCGGCTTGGATCCGCGCGTGCCTGGCGTGGCGCTGCCCGACGGCGTGGTCTTCATCCAGGGCAAGAACCTCGGTGGCGGGGATGAGAAGGTCCGGATCTACACAGCGGCCGAGATCACCTTCGACACCAAGCCTGACAAACGGTACCAGATCCAGGCCGTCTCCGTGCTGGGCGGCGGCTGGCAGAACATCGGTGAACCCATCCAAGGCACCGGTCAACCTGTCAGCTACCTGACGCCCACACGCGGCAACGTCCAGCAGTACTACCGGGTGATCGAGCTGGATTAACGGGCTTCCACGCACCACACACCCGACCGCAACAGCACCCCTTCCTGGCCTCCGGGAAGGGGTGCTTCTTTTGCGGAAATGGGACAGCTTCGACACCTCGGCCCGAAGCGATGGAGCCTGAAGACGCGACCCCACAGCCCACACCCCATCGAACGGTCGAAAAGAAATCCGGGTGAAGAACCGGACGACCGCGCATGCCACGTGGGCGATGACCAGGTCACATTCGCGGGTCGAGCCCACAGGGCCCTCCCGCCGAAGGACCGGCGGGGCAAAGCGACAGCATCCCGCCAAGGCCCGGAAGGAACTGCCCCTTTGTTCCCGAACGACCCAGCCTGACGAACGGGATTGCGGCCGGTTGCTGGGGGTCTTTCCGCTTTCTCAACCACTCCCGGGGCCGGACCACCTGTTCGACCCAAAGACAGGGTTCGGGGCTGGGCGGGCCGGGGCCAGGCGCCCGGCCCCGGACCGCTACGGACAGGGCCGCTTCCGAAAAATTTGCGCCCGGTCCTCCGCAGGGCCGGGGCCGTGTGGCCGCGGGGGTCGGCCAGCAGCGGCAGACCACCTTGCTGACCGGCGCTCGTCTGCAGGTCCGGCGGGCCCGAGGAGGTTTTCGCCGCCACGGTCGTGCCAGCGCAAGCGATGCCGGAAGCGAGGCCCAGTGCGGGTGGCCATCATCCCGGGTCGGGGAAGCGGCAGCCGGGACCGTGACCGAACCGGCGGGCGCTTCATGGAAAAGCAATGGGTTCGGAAAGAGCTATAAGCCGAATTCTGTCTGCTCCGGGCCTTTTGTTTGCCCGGAGGAGAGCATCATTTATCTGCGCGGCCAGAACCCGGGACGCGTTCCGCTTTCGCGGAACTGAAGCGGGCCACTTCATACGTCCCCTATTTGGCCTTGCACCCGATGGGGTTTACCGTGCCTCGTCGCTTGCGCGAACGAGCGGTGGGCTCTTACCCCACCTTTTCACCCTTGCCGGTGCGCCGGCCCGGTCGGAACCGGCCGGGTGGCACACAGGCGGTCTGTTTTCTGTGGCACTTTCCGTCGGGACGCCTCGCGGCGTCGCCGCCCGCGTGTATCCCGCGCCGGTTCACGAGGGAACCGGGGGGTTACGCGGCATCGCGCCCTGTGGTGTTCGGACTTTCCTCCCCCGGAACCGGGTTCCGGGAGCGATGCTCCGCTCTTTCCGAACCCGCAGAGAATCTACGCGCGGACGGTTCGAAGTTCAAACGCCGGGCCGCGACCGGCCGGGAGGTTCAAAATCGCCAGCTGAATGTCAGGGCGCCAAACTCGCTGAAGTCCTGTTGGCTTTCGAACTCGCGTCCCCAGAAGACGTAGGCGAAGGCCAACTGACAACGTGATGATTCCCATACCGCCCCCACCTCGGCCGCGGGAACCCACCATTCCTTGTCCACGGAGGGACTGTCCTTCCAAGTGTTGCCGTCGAGGGTGATGTTGCGGGCCACGAGATTGCCGCTGATGCCGCCGAAGAGGTAGGCTCCCCACCCGCCGGTCCGTCTGCCGTTGGAGCTTCCCCGGGGTGCCGGCGGGAGATGGACCATGCCACGCATCAGCGTGGTGCCAAAGTCATCCGGGATCCGGCAGCCGAGTCGGACCTGGGCACCCAACTGTCCCTGGGTGAGCACGTTTCCGAGCATCAGATTCGCCATCGGCAACAGTTCCAGAGCGACCCCTCCGGGCCCGGTCCAAAGCCGGTACTTCCGCCGGTGTTCGTACACCAGATTGAGGATGGGCTCATTGTGCAACTGACTGCCCCAGCCCTGAGGGATGCCGCTGCCGATTCGTTTGTGCACCCATTTCTGGGTGTCCTCGGCCAGGGACCAGGGCCCCACCACGCCGCTGATCAGTTTGAGCCCGTGATACGCCCCGCCCTCTTGAAAGTGGAAGGAAACGGCGCCGTACAAGAGGCCGGCGTAGGGTCGGTCTGTCGGATCCGGCACCACGCGCCGCGTGTCTGCGGGTGTGACCATGATCTGGCCCGCTTCGAAACTGACCGAGACCTGATCGGCCGTCCGACCCCGCCGGTCCGACCAGGATCGGAGCCAGCCGGGTTCGATTCGGAACAGTGCTAGCGAGATCCCGTCGGTGTAGAAGCGGTCGGTGCCACCGAAAGTGTCGTTTTCCCAACGAACGGACAAGGACCACCCCGGCTCGGCGGGGCCGACCGACTGTGCCCCTGCCCCGAAAAGAGGCGCTAGGGCCAGCGTTCCGGTCAGCAGCCGGCGCAATGCAGCCTGGCACATCATGGCCTTTACACGAAACCCACTTCGGCACGGCGTCCCCGGCCCTGCCGCGGTCGGAGCAAACCCTCCCGTTCCGGCCGCTGGCGCAACGGCGGTCTCGCGGCCCGGCAGGCCGCGCCGTGTTTGACCCTGTCATTTCCGGCCGGGGCCGGGCGTATCGGTGTCCGCTCAGGAGACCTTGATCACGCAGTTTTCCGAGCCGAAAGGATTGGGCACCCGCAGGGTGCACTCCGGGTCATCGCGCCACTCGCCGTCCACGATGAAGCGGTAATGATAGGTGCCCGGCGGGAGTTGTACCGTGACCGTCCAGATTCCGTCCGGCCCCTTGTGCATGGGGATGGCCTGCTGCTGCCAGTGCGTGAAATCACCTGCCAGCAGTACACTCATCGCCGTGGGCGCATTGAAGCGGAACGTCTGGCCGACCGGCGCAGCGGGCGCTGGTTCTTTCCGGGCCGTCTTGGCCGTGGTTTTGCGGGCCCGTTTGGTTGCCATAAACACCCTCCCTTTCCCCTTTGGTTTTCACACGGGCATGCACCAGGGCGGTGCCACTTTGCGCACCCGCCCATCTGCCCTACGTGGCCAGCTTGAACGGTTGTGGGCCGGGCGGCAAGTGTGGACGTGCCACGATCCGGTGACGGCGCGGCCCACCACGACGCCGGGGCGGCCCGTGCCGCCGGTAGGAAGGGTTTCCGGGGATTTTCAACAGGACCGGCCGGGGGCCGGTGCGGATGTTGGCCCGGCCTTTTCAAAGGGCGGCTTCTGACCTACGTTGTGGACCGGACAAAATCCGACGAAGCATGCCGAGCGTTTACATCAAAACGTACGGGTGTCAGATGAACGTGCGGGACAGCGAGGCGGTGGCCGCGCAGTTGCTGGCCCGCGGGTACACCCTTGCGCCGTCGGAAGACCAGGCCGACATCGTCCTGCTGAACACGTGCAGTGTGCGGGATCACGCCGAGCAGACGGCATTGAACAAGATGCGGGCGCTGGCGGCCGACTTCCGTCGCAGCGGCCGGGAGGTGGTGCTGGGGTTTCTGGGCTGCATGGCGCAGAGCCGCGGTGAGGAACTGCTGCGCCAACTGCCCGGTGTGGACCTTGTCATTGGCACCCAGAAGCTCCATCGCACGGCGGAGTATCTGGATGACCTGTTGCGCGGCCGGCGCACGCGGGTGGTGGACACGGCGCCCGAACCCGGAAGCGAGTCCGCGATTCGGGAGCATCTGCCGGCCGGGGACGGCTCCGGCCCGGTCACGGCCTATGTGAGCATCATGCAGGGCTGCAACCAGCACTGCACGTTCTGCATCGTGCCCCAGACCCGCGGCCCCGAACGGAGCCGCAGCATCCGGGACATCGTGACCGAGTGCCGCGAGCTGGCCACACGCGGCGTGAAGGAGATCACCTTGCTCGGTCAGATCGTCACCAGTTACGGCCGGCGTCCGGGTCCTGACGGCCGGCCCGGGTGGCTGGCACCGGACGAGCCGTGGCCGGTGCCGGAGCCGGAGTCAGCCCCGAAGCGCTCGCCGTTTGTCCGGCTGTTGGAAGCCGTGCATGAGATCGAGGGGATTGAACGGATCCGGTTCACCGCGCCTCATCCCAAGGGGTATGGGGAGGACCTGATCGAGGCTTACGGCCGGCTGCCCAAGCTGGTCGAGAGCGCTCATCTGCCGGTCCAGAGCGGCAGCGACCGGATTCTCAAACTCATGCGGCGCGGTTACACCCGGGAACGGTTCCTCGAAATCGTTTCCCGGCTGCGCGCCGTGCAGCCCGGCATCGGGATCAGCACCGACATCATCGTCGGTTTCCCCGGGGAGACCGAGGAGGATTTCCAGCAAACGCTGGAACTCTGCCGCGAGGTCGAGTTCGACAATGTGTTCCTCTTCAAGTACTCGCCCCGGCGCAACACCCCGGCCGCCACCATGCCGGGCGCGTTGCCGGAGGAGGTCATCGAGGAACGGCATGCCCGGGCGCTGGAACTGATCAACAGCATTGCCCGGCGCAGGTACGCCGCCATGGTCGGGCGCACGGTGCAGATCCTCGTCGAAGGTCCCAGCAAAAAGAACCCGCACCGCATGATGGGCCGGACGCGGTGCAACAAGATCGTGGTCTTCGACGGTTCGCCGCGGCATCGCGGGCAGCTGCTGGACATCCGGATCGTGCGCGCGGGCAATTACACGTTGTACGGCGACCCGGCCATCGTGGGATTCGATTCCGCAGCGCCCGTGTCCGCCTCGAGCCCCGCAGGACCGGAGCCGGCAGGTGTGCCGGCCGGGTGATTCATGTCCCGGCCTTCCACCGGCGGGCCCGGACGCGGTCCGGTCCGACGTACCCGTGCACCTCGATCCTCGAGCGGTGTGATGGGGCCGACGCACCCCGGCGTGTGCCCCCGCGGGCAACCTCCGGGCCAACAAACCGCTTGAGCCGGGGGGTTCCCGCCGCACAATGGCCGGCATGTTGAAACGGCATGGCGCGCGGACGGCATGGGTATGGCTCGGCCTGCTGACCGGCTGCGCCGGACCGCGGGCACCGCAGTTTGCCACTGTTCCACCGACCCGTCCCGGTCCGGCACCCGCGACCGTGACCGCACCAACCGTTCGCCTCCCGCCTCCGGCGGTTTCGGACACGTGGGTTTCTCTCCACAAATGGGCAGCCGATCATGCGCTGCCGCCCCCGCGCATATTGTCGACCAACCCGGTCACTTGTGAATGGTCGGTGGGTTCGGACCTCTGGCGGTTGCGCGCAGCGACGACGGCCGCGGAGTGGAACGGGCTGGAGATCCGGCTCGGACACGCACCGGAGTGGCGCGATGACCAACTTTGGTTGCATGCCCTGGACCTCGCCAAGCACATCGAGGCCCTCCGACAACCGGTTCGTCTGCGGCTGAGCAACCCGCCGCGCGTGGTCATTGATCCCGGGCACGGCGGTTCGAACACCGGCGCACGCAGCGTTCTCGACGGCCGGTGGGAAAAAGAATTCACCCTCGACTGGGGCCTGCGCCTGGCCGCACTGTTGAGTGCCCAGGGCTGGGACGTGATCCTCACGCGAAAGACCGACACGGACGTTTCCCTCTCTCAACGGGTGGCCCTGGCCGAAAAGGTCGGGGCCGACCTGTTCGTGAGCCTGCACTTCAACTCGGTCAATGGCACCAATCACACCGGCGGGCTGGAGACCTACTGCCTGACCCCGGTGGGGCTGCCCTCCACCCTCACGCGCGGATACGACGACACGGTGACGGTGGTCCACCCCAACAACGCCCATGACACGGCGAACCTGCAACTGGCCGTGCGCCTGCACCGGGCGCTGCTCGAAGAGACGGGGTTGCCGGACCGCGGCGTGCGCCGTGCACGGTTCATGACCGTGCTGCAGGGCCAGGACCGGCCCGCAGTCCTGCTGGAGGGCGGTTATTTGAGTCATCCGGAAGACGCGCGACAGATAGCCAGCCCGCAGTTCCGGCAGCGCCTGGCCGAGGCGGTGGCCCGGGCGTTACTCTCCCTGGCCGCGGATTCGAACCCCTGATCCCATGCGCGCGGGCGGTCTGTTGGTGGTCACGGGCGGGGCCGGATTCATCGGCTCGCATCTGGTGGAGCGGCTGCTGGCCGACGGCCATCGGGTGGCGGTTGTGGACGACTTGTCCACGGGCACGCTGGCCAACCTGCAGGCGGTGCGGAACGATCCCCGGCTGGAGGTGGAGATCGCCTCCGTGTCGAATTCACGCCGGTTGCCCCGCTGGATGGCGCGGGCGGAGGGCGTCTTCCATCTGGCGGCGGCCGTGGGGGTGGAACTGGTGGTGCGCGCACCCATTCACGTCTGCCGCGCCAACCTGCGGGAGACCGAGGTGGTCCTCGAACTGGCGGCACGCCGGCAAACACCGCTGTTGCTGGCCTCCACGTCCGAGGTGTACGGGCGGAGTGCGAAACGCGAGTTTGCCGAAGACGATGATCTCCTGATCGGGCCGCCCACCCATGCGCGTTGGACCTACGCCTGTTCCAAACTCATGGACGAGTTCCTCGCCATGGCGTATGCGCACGAACGCCGGCTGCCGGTGATCATCTCGCGGATCTTCAACACCGTGGGCCCGCGTCAGACCGGCCAGTATGGGATGGTCCTGCCCCGCTTCATCGAGGCGGCCCGGACCGGTGCGCCCCTGCGGGTGTTCGGCACCGGCCGGCAGAGCCGCTGCTTCTGTTGGGTGCTGGACACCGTCGAAGCCCTGGTCCGGCTCTTCCGCTGTCCACGCGCGCATGGACAGATCTTCAACGTGGGGAGCACCGAGGAGGTGACCATCCGCCGTCTGGCCGAGTTGGTGATCCGCCTGCTGGGATCCTCGTCGCGGATCCAGACGGTCCCTTATGCCAGGGCCTACGCACCGGGATTCGAAGACATGCAGCGGCGCCGGCCCCGGATCACGAAGCTGGTGCGTTATACCGGGTTCCGGCCGCGCACGCCCCTGCGGGAAATCATCCTCCGAACCGCCGCCTCCAGCGGTCCTGTGTCCGGCGGCCCGGGACCTTCATCCCGGGCCGATCGTCCCGCCACCCGCCGCTCGAAAGAATGAACCCTGCACGGACAGCTCCGTGCAGGGTCGGACAAAGTCTGCGAGGGACCCGGCGTCCCGCGCCGGGCGGACGGGTCAGTGACAGCCGCAGCCGGAGCCGCAACCGCAACCGTCCATGTCCTCGTGCGTGGGCATGCGCCCCAGCTCCATGGTGAGGGCGACCTGTTGTTGGATGGCCTGCCGCATCTCCTCCAGCTCCGTTTGCGCGTCCAGGAAACCGCGCGCGACCTCGTTGGCCAGCAGTTCTTCACGCGCCTTTTCGAATTGTTGGATCTCCTCCTCGCTCAACGGCTCTCCGAATTGTTGTTTGCGCCGCAGGGCCTGCCCCAGCCGGACCACCTCCTCGTACTGGGTCCGCGCCTTTTCGTCTTCCAGGAAGGCCTGAATGCGCTGCTGAGCGGACTTGAAGCCCGCGTCCTCCAGGATGGTTTCACACAGCTCGCGGGTCTTTTGCCCGATCGCTTCGCTCTGGCTCATGGTATCGTTTCGCTCGATGGATGGTTTCACTCGTTCCGGCCGCCGGACCCTCTGCCCGGCGACGATTGGTCACCAAACATAGAGCACTTCAAACGAAACGCAACGGCACAATCCCCGGAGGCGCGAACCGGTGCGGCCTCCGTCGTGGTGCCTCCGGACCCGCCTTTCGGCGGACGACGCGGCCCCTTGTTCTGTCCCGACATCCGGCACACGTGGCCTGTGAACAAGCCCGGCTTGCCCGGTTCGCGTTCCGGCCGCTACCTTCGATTCCATGGAGCACGCGGACTTCGTTCATCTGCACGTCCACACCGAGTACTCCCTGTTGGACGGCGCCTGCCGGCTCGACCGGCTGGTGGAGCGTGCTCATGCCCTCAAGTTTCCCGCCCTGGCCATCACCGATCACGGCGTGATGTACGGGGTGATTGATTTCTACCAGAAGGCCCGCGCAAAGGGGATCAAGCCGATCCTGGGCTGCGAAATGTACGTGGCACCGGGAAGCCGCTTCGACAAGAAAACCACCTCCGGCGGGCGCGATGTTTACCATCACCTCACCCTCCTGGCCCGGGACGAGACCGGCTATCACAATCTGATCCGGCTCAGCACCGCCGCCCATCTGGAGGGCTACTACTACAAGCCGCGCATCGACAAGGAACTCCTGGAGAAGCATCGGGAAGGGCTGGTGGTGTTGTCCGGCTGTCTGGCGGCGGAGATCCCGGACCTGATTGTGAAGGGGCAATTGGACCGGGCACGCGACGCGCTGGACTGGTACAGGCAGGTGTTCGGACCGGAGCATTTCCATCTGGAACTGCAGGATCACGGGCTGCCGGAACAGGCCGTGGTGAACCGGCAACTGCTGGCCTGGGCGCGCGAATTCGGTCTGTCGGTCGTGGCCACCAACGACGTGCATTATCTGGAAAAGCATCACTGGCGGGCCCACGACTGCCTGATTTGCATCGGCACGCAGACCACGTTGGACGATCCCAAACGGCTGAGGTACGCGCCGGAACAGTTCCATCTGCGCGCCGCGGAGGAGATGAAGGCCCGGTTTGCCGAGGTGCCCGAGGCCATTCGCAACACCCTGGAGGTTGCGGAGAAGTGCAACGTGGAGATCGAGTTTGGCCGGCTTCATTACCCGGTTTTCCATCCGCCCCCGCCGTACACCCAGGAACAGTACTTGCGGGTCTGGATTGCCGAGGGACTCCGGCGCCGGTACACGCTGCATGCCCGTGTCGAGGACAACAGCTTCGTCGTGGAAGGGGTGGAACGGCCCGAATTGTTGCCGGGGCTGCCACCGGCCCCGCCCGGCCATGCCTGGGCACCGGACGCGCCGGAGGTGCGCCGGGCCATCGAAGAGGTCCTGGCACGGCTGGAGAGCGAACTGCAGGTCATCCGGCGGACGGGCTTCGTGAGCTACTTCCTCATCGTGGGGGATTTCGTCAAACACAGCCGCGAACAGGGCATCGCCTGCGCGGCGCGCGGATCGGCCGCCGGTTCGCTGGTGACCTATCTGCTGGGCATTTCGAACGTGGACCCCCTGCGGTACGGACTGCTGTTCGAGCGGTTCTTGAACCCGGAACGGGTGAACCCGCCCGACATTGACATTGACTTCGCGGACGATCGTCGGGCCGAGGTCATCGAGTACGTGCGGCAGAAGTACGGCCGGGATTGCGTGGCGCAAATCATCACCTTCGGCACCCTGGGTGCCAAGAGCGTCGTGCGCGACGTGGGCCGTGTCATGGGCCTGTCGTACGGGGAATGCGACCGGCTGGCCCGGATGATCCCCAACGACCCCAAGATCACGCTGGCCCGTGCACTGGAGCTCTCCCCCGAACTTCGCCAGGCCTATGAGACGGAGGAGGTCACGCGCGAACTGATTGACACGGCACAGATCCTGGAGGACATCGCCCGCAATGCCTCCGTGCACGCCGCCGGCGTGGTGATCGGCCCTGAACCGCTGGTCAACCTGGTCCCGCTGAAGGCCGACGAGAACGGTGCGCTGGTCACCCAGTACGCCATGGGACCGGTGGGGGATCTGGGCCTGCTGAAGATGGATTTCCTGGGTCTCAAGACCCTCACGGTCATCCGCAACACCTGCGAACTGGTGCGGCAGACGCGCGGCATCGAGATCAACGTGGATCAACTGCCGCTGGACGATCCCAAGACCTACGAGCTTCTCAACAAGGCCCGGACCCTGGGTGTGTTCCAACTGGAATCGGCCGGAATGCGCGAGTTGTGCCGCAGATTCCAGCTCAGCTCGATCGAACACATCACCGCGCTCATCGCGCTGTACCGGCCGGGCCCGATGGATCTGATCCCCGAATTCCTCCGGCGCCGCCACGGCGAGGTGCAGATCGAATACGAGCATCCGCTGCTGGAACCCATCGCGCGCGAGACCTACGGGATCCTCATTTACCAGGAACAGGTCATGCAGGCGGCCCAGGTCCTGGCCGGTTACTCGCTGGGGGCGGCCGACCTGCTCCGCCGGGCCATGGGCAAGAAGAAGCCCGAGGAAATGGCCAAGCAGCGCGACACGTTCGTGCGGGGCTGCATGGAAAAGAACAACATCCCCGCGGCCAAGGCCCACCAGATCTTCGACCTGCTGGAAAAGTTCGCCGGATACGGTTTCAACAAATCCCACGCCGCCGCCTACGCGGTCACCGCCTATCAGACCGCCTACTTGAAGGCCAATTACACCGTGGAATTCCTCTGCGCCATGATGACCAACGACATGGCCGACACGGAAAAACTGGCCGAATACATCGCCGAGGCGCGGTCCTTTGGCATCTCGGTCCTCCCGCCCCACGTCAACGAAAGCGACGTGCATTTCACCCCGGTGCGGCTTGGCGATGAAACCGGGCCGCCCCGGGCCATCCGTTTCGGGCTGGCTGCCATCAAGGGGGTGGGCACCGCCGCCGTCCAGAGCCTCCTCCAGGCCCGTCGCCAGGGCGGTCCGTTCCGGTCCCTTTACGATCTCTGCGAGCGGGTGGACACGCGCGCGGTCAACCGCAGAATCCTGGAGGCGCTGATCAAGGCGGGGGCCTGCGACGGGCTCGGTCCGAACCGCGCCACGCTCACCGCCCAGATCGAGTCGGCGCTCACCCGGGCTTCCCACCTCCAGGCCGATCGCCAGCGCGGCCAGCGTTCGCTCTTCAGTCTCCTGGGCGAGGAGGCCAACGTCCCGGCGGAAGCCTCTCTTCACCTGCCCGAATGGCCCGTGCACGAGCTGCTCTCCTACGAGAAGGAACTGCTGGGCCTGTACCTCACCGGGCATCCCCTGGCCCCCTACAGCCGGTTGCTGGAACAGTACGCACTGGCCGACGCCGCTGGTCTCACCCGGTTGCCCCCGCGCACCGTCACGCGGGTGGGTGGACTGGTGGTCTCCGTCCAGGAAGGCCTCAGCCGCAAATCCAACAGGCCCTATCTCACCGCCGTGCTGGAAGATCTCACAGGTACGGTTCAGCTGCTGTGTTTCGAGGAGGCTGCCGAACGATGCCGGCCCGTGCTGCAACCGAACGCCTCGGTCATGGTCCTCGGCGAGACCAGCACCGAGGAGGGTTCGGCAAAACTGTTCGTCTGGGACGCGTTTCCGCTGGAAGAGGCGCCCGCCCGGTTCACCAAGGCCGTGCACTTCCGCATCTACCCGGGGGCGGCCAAACCGGAAACGCTGGATGCGATCCGTCAAATCGTCGAAGCCCATCCCGGCCGCTGTCCGCTGTACCTCTGTTTCGTCCGCCCCGATGACGCCACCGTGGTGCTCGAAACCCACGAACGGTTTTTCGTCCGGCCCTCGCTCCAGTTGCAGGAAGCAGTGGAGAAGCTCCTGGGCGAAAACAGCTACTACGCCAAGGTGGACCGGGACCCACCCGAGAGGCCGGCACGATGGCCGAAACGGAACGGCAACGCCACGGTTGCGTCCAACGGCAATGGCCGGGCCCGACGATCCTGAGCCGGGCGCCGCCACGGTGTCTCACCCGTCAAGTCGGGCGCGCGATGCGCGCTCCGGGGGCTTTCCGTGGGAACAGGTAGGCGCGGGGCCGGCCGTGGGCGCGCCTCCAAGGCCCGGAACCGGTCAGCCGGACCCGCCCGCCGACGCCCGTCGAAATCGGAACGGGAAGAACGTCGGGCCTGCCGCCCCACCGCCCGGGGATCAACTGACGAACCGGACGTTGTTCTGGGAACCGAACGGGTTCGGGACGCGCAGCGTGCATTCGGGATCGTCCCGCCACTCGCCGTCCACCAGAAATCGGTAGTGGTAAATGCCCGGAGGGAGTGTGACGGTCACCTCCCAAACCCCGCCAGGCACCTTGTGCATGGGGATGGGCGCGTTCTGCCAGTGGGTGAAGTCACCGACCAACAGCACGCTCATCGCATCCGGCGCGGTGAACCGGAACGTTTGGGGCACCCCGCCCCCGCCGGGGGCCGCCGGTTTGGGCGCGGCCGCTTCGGCCGGCGCAGGTGTTGGAACCGCTGCAGTTTTCCTGGTGGTGGTTTTTTTGCGAGCCATGAGGAAAGGTATGCGTGTTTGGAGATTTGCAAAGCCCGGGCCGGCTTTTTGCCAGAGGTGCCCTGCGGGTCCGGCCCGGGCTGCGCACTGCCACACACCGAATCAGAACTGGTAGATCACGTTCAATGCCACCGAGAAGGCGTTGTTGGCGTTGCCGTTGAGGAATTCCCCGCGGCTGTTGAGGTCGTGATCCCATCGGACCTCCAACCGGCTCAGGGTATGATCCCAGATCTGACAGGCCACGGTGCCGGTCAGGCCAAGAAGCTGAACCGCCTCAGGCCCCGTGTACCCGTAGGCACCGGCCGAGCCGGTGGCGTACTCGGCCCGGCCACTGAGCTGGCACTTGTCGGTTGCCTGGTAAACCACGTACAGGCCCGTGGCATTTTCGTACGAACTGTCGAACAGGCCGTTGGCGCGATAATCGTAGGCCGCACCCACCGAGAGGCCTTCGACCGGCGTAGGGATCGTCAGTCCTGCAAACCAGTTGACCATGTCCTTGGCCCCTTGGATCCCGGAATCCATGGCGCCCAGGTACAATGTCCCACCCGAGATCCAGCCGCACTCTTCCGGGGCCGTGAGGACGATGGAACCGACGTAGCTCAGCACAGAGTCCACGCCGGATCGGAAGTTGATGCTGTTGAGTCCGCCGCCGTCGGCCACACCGGCCGAGACCGACAACCACTCGGTGAAGTCGTAGGAGGCGAGCACACCGGTGTGAATGATGGGCTCGATGAAGTAACCGTAGGATCGGCTGTAGTTGGGGTTGTTCCCGGATTCGAAAACCTCGTAGCCCATGATGGTGTCCCAGACACCCACTTTGAGGGTCAAACCGCTGCCCACCGGGGCGCGCAGTGCCACATAGGCGTTCTTGACGGCAAAATCGCCAGAGGCAGTCCCCAACGAGGAGAGCGAACCCAGCGTGTTGGCGTCCGGGCCGAAGAGCAACTGGACCCGGTAACCGGCCGCCCAGTCGGTCTCGTCCAACGGCTTTTCCAAGGCCAGCGAAACCACGTTGAGGTTGAAACCGTTCTGCTTGTCGGCGCCGTCGAACGACCGGCCTGGCAGGTTGTTGGCGCCGCCCGGCCCGGGCAACCAGATGGCCGAAGTGTCCACGTAGCCGCTGAGGGTGGTGGATGCCACACCGGTCAGCAGGGGCACGGCCGACTCCTCGGCATTCACCGCCGCCCCGGCGCTGATCACACCCAGCGCCATCAAGGTTCGCGTGTAGGTTGCAAGCTTCATGTCACCTTTCTTCATGCCTTTTGCGGTTCTTCGTTTCCGTTCTGGGTTTGGTCGGCGCGCGCAACCCGTTTTGCAGGACGGAGGAACCATGTTGACCTCCGGTACAGCACCGGTGGTTTGCTTCCCTGCCCGGGCTGCGCGCGCAACGTTTTTTCCAGTACAGCGCGCAGGGAGCAAACTGCGTGCCTGGTTCGCAGCATGCGCAAATCACCCTGTAAATCAATGTGTTCTGCGGAATCCACCCGGTGGTTCGCGCTTTCCCCTGCCGCGAAACGCCCCGCCTGATCAAAACGCGCCACTCATGCTGCCCGAGCTGGAACATCTGTCCAAGGGCCCGATCGAAAAAACCGGCGTGCGTGCCACGGGAACCCGCTTCGGAGGGTTCGGCATGTCGAAACCGCTCGCATGGGGGCGCCCGGGCGGCGCCGATGCTCCGGAGGCCCGAGGTTGGACACCGTGGCTTTGGAAGTGACTTCGCCGGCCGAGTGCGGCATGGTGCCGGGCTCGTGAACACGAAGCGTCAGTCGAGTTCGCCCATCTCGCGCAGTGGCCGTTTCCGGTCGGGACCGAGCGAGGCCGTGGCCCGGTTCACCGAATCGGTGAGCTTTGACCGTCGGTTGTGGGCGCAGGACATCCTCGGATCCCAGGTGCACGCGGCCATGTTGCATCGGGTGGGCTTGCTGAGTGCGCAGGAGTATCGGCAGATCCGGTCAGGTTTGCAGGCCATCGCCGAGGAGATCCGGTCGGGCCGGTTCGTGTGGAAGCCGGAACTTGAGGATGTCCACATGAACGTCGAGGCGGAGTTGACGCGGCGGGTGCCGGCCGGCGCCAAATTGCACACGGGCCGCTCCCGGAACGATCAGGTGGCGTTGGACCTGCGGCTGTGGGTTCGGGATGAAATTGACCGCCTGTTGGACGAAATTCGCGAGCTGATGCGGGCGCTGATCCGCCTGGCGGAGCGGTCGGCGGACATTTGGATCCCTGGTTACACCCATCTGCAGCGGGCCCAACCGGTGTCGGCCGCCCATCACCTGCTGGCCTACTTGGAGATGTTGGACCGCGACCGGAGCCGGTTCGAGGATTGCCGGGAGCGACTGAACGAATGTCCGCTGGGGTCGGGTGCGCTGGCGGGGTCCACCCTGCCATTGGACCGGGAATTTGTCGCGCGGGAACTGGGCTTTGTGGACAAGCGGGGTCGTCCCCGGATCACCCGCAATTCCATGGACGCGGTGAGCGACCGCGATTTCGTGGTGGAATTTTGTGCCCACGCGGCCCTGCTGGCGGTGCATCTTTCGCGGCTGGCGGAGGACCTGATCCTCTGGAACAGCGCAGAGTTCAGTTTCATCCGCATCGGCGACGCCTTCACCACCGGTTCCTCTCTTATGCCGCAAAAGAAGAATCCCGACGTGGCCGAACTGGTCCGGGGCAAGTCCGGTCGGGTCATCGGCAATCTCACCGCGTTGCTGGTGCTGTTGAAGGGGCTGCCGCTGACCTACAACCGCGACCTGCAGGAGGACAAGGAACGCCTGTTCGACACCGCCGACACGGTCCGGGCCTGCACCCGGATCTTTGCCGGGATGCTGGACCAGGTGGCTTTCCAGCCGGAACGATGTGCCGAGGCGGTGGCGGATCCCAACCTGCTGGCCACGGATCTTGCGGAGGAGTTGGTGCGCCGGGGCGTGCCGTTTCGGCAGGCTCATCACCGGGTGGGCGCGGCCGTGGCACGCGCGGAGCAACTGGGTTGCACCCTTCGCGAACTTCCCGCGGAGGAATGGAAGAGGATCTGGCCGGGATTCGATCCGGAGGTGTTGGCCGTGTTTGATCTGGCACGAGCCATGGCCCGTCGCACCCTGCCGGGCTCGCCCGGTCCCCGTGAGGTGGCGCGGCAACTGAAGGCATGGAAACGACGGCTGTTTTGATGGGCCCTGCATCGGCTGCCGGTCCGCAACAGTCCGTGCAACCGGTCCCGTTAGGACCGGTGGAGCTTCACCGGGCGATGCCCCGCCGGCGCCGGACGGCAGGGCAGTCCGGTCCGGTCCCGGCGCAGAGCCGCCTGCGGCATCCATGGTCATGACCGCCCGTCACTGGCAGTTGTTGCGCGCCACCTCGAGGTCGTTTTACCTCAGCCTGCGGGTGTTGCCCGCGCGGGTCCGGAAACCGATTGCCGTGGCGTATTTGCTGGCGCGGACGACGGACACGGTGGCCGACGCCGGCACAATCGCGGTGGCCAACCGGTTGCGGCTGCTGGAGACGATGCGACTGCAGATCCTGGGCGTGGCACCTCCCGGACCGATCCCGGAGATGGCCCGCGGCGATCTGGTCGGCCCCGGCCCCGAGCAGGAACTTGCCAGGTCCTGGGCGGAGAGCCTGGCCGCTCTCTCCTCCCTCACCGAGGAGGATCGGGCCGAGGTGCGAACCGTGCTGGGCCACATCGTGGAGGGGCAAACCCGGGATTTGACCCGGTTCGGCGCACCCGCACCGGGGTCCTCGCGGGTGACGGCCCTCGCCACAGCGGAAGAACTCGACCAGTACACCTACCACGTGGCCGGCAGCGTGGGCGAGTTCTGGAGCCGCCTCTGCCGCCGGCACCTTTTTCCGCGTCATCCACTGGACGAGACGAGCTGGCTGACGCTGGCCGTCCGGTTTGGCAAAGGCCTTCAACTGGTCAACGTCCTGCGCGACTGTGCCGAGGACATCCGCCTGGGCCGCTGTTACCTGCCGGCGACGGAGCTGGAAACCCTCAGGGTGCGTCCCGAAGAACTGCGCGATCCCGCCTGCTGGCCGCGCGTCCGGCCCTGCTACGAACGCTGGCGCCGGCTTGCGCTGGATCATCTCCAGGCCGGCTGGGCGTATACGGTGGCGATCCCACCCGGCCAATGGCGACTCCGCCTGGCCTGTGCCTGGCCGCTGTTGATCGGAGTACGGACGTTGCAGGAGCTGGGCAGGGTGAACCCTCTGGATCCTGCGCAGCGAATCAAGGTCTCCCGCCGCGAGGTGCGCAAATGGATGCTCCGCAGCCTGGTTCGTCTGCCCGTGCGGAGCGCGTGGGCGAGGCTGTTCGAAGAGGCCCTTCGCAGGTAGGAGAGCGGCAAACCCTCGGGCCCGGCCGAACCCCGCATCCCATCCCTCCCCGGCGATCGCGCGCCCGGCCCCGTCCGCCTGATGCGGGCCGCGGCACCCCGCGCCGCGCCGGCGGATGGAGGATCACGCACCCGCCGGCCGCAGGCCGTCAAAATATGCGCGCTTTTTGACAAGGCCGGTGTAGGAACGGGCTTACCCACTGAATAAGTTGGCCCTGCCAATCGTGCGCACCCACACAAACAAAGCCCAGGAGGCCGCCGATGCGGCCGGCACGACGCGGCCCGCGGAATCCCGTTCCATCCCGCCGGGGGCCGAGACGGCCTTTGGTGCACCCCGGGACTTTCTGGACAACCGGTTCGTTTACGTGGTGATCTCGCCACGGGCCCGCGGGCTGTCGGTCGGGATCAACATGAATCCCGACAAGCTGTGCAATTTCGACTGCCTCTACTGCGAAGTGCAGCGGAACCTCCCGCCGCGGGAGACACATCTGGACGTGGACGTAATGGCGGCGGAGCTGCAGCGGACACTCGACCTGGTTCGCAGCGGAGAACTCCGTCAGCGCGCACCCTACCGGGGGTTGCCGGAGGAACTGCTGCAACTGAAGCACGTGGCGCTCAGCGGTGACGGAGAGCCGACCCTCTGCCCCAACTTCGCCGAGGCGGTCGAAAAGGTGGTCCACGTGCGCGCGCTGCGTGAGTTCTTCAAACTGGTGCTCATCACCAACGCCACCGAACTGGACCGGCCCGCCGTCCAGGCCGGGCTGCGGCATTTCACGCGCAGTGACGAGATCTGGGCCAAGCTGGACGGCGGCACCCAGGGCTATCTGGACCGGGTCAGCGGCGTGCATGTCCCGTTGCAAAAAATCCTGAACAACATACTGACGCTCGGCCGCCAACGCCCCGTCATCATCCAGAGCCTGTTCCCTGCCATCCGCGGTGAGGAACCGCCGGAGGAGGAGATCCTGGCCTTCGCCCAACGGCTGAAGGAGCTGAAAGAGGGAGGCGCTCAGATCGAACTGGTGCAAATCTACTCCGCGACGCGGCCCTCGCCCAAATCGGATTACGGTCATCTCCCGCTTCGATCGCTGTCCCGGATCGCCCAGACCGTGCGGTTGGTGGCCGGGTTGAAAGCCGAGGTGTTTTGAGGTCCGGCATACCGAAACCGCGCCGGGTGGAGAAACGACCGTCCTGGACCGCACAACCGTCGCGCGGCGCATTTGAAGACACACGCCGATCCCAGCCGCGCCGGCCCGCGAGCGGCACGGGCCCGGGCTGGCACGGGCGCCCGGCCGGTGGCATCCTTCACGGCCGTGAACAGGGCCGGCAAGGCACGGGTTCGCCGTTCGGACAGGCCGCCGGGAACAGCCCGGCCGGGGGAAGATCCCGTGGTCGCGCCGCCCCACGACGGCCCGGACGCGGCGGGTGAGGAGTCGCCCGCTGCGGTCGAGGTCCCGGCCTTCCGAAGAGATATCACCGGGACGTGCGGGCCGGCCGTGCCCCCGGTGTTGAGCGCTCCGGCCCGAGAGCAGCCACGTCCGGACCGGCGGTACCTGTGGATGCTTGCTCTTCCGGTCCTGCTGGGGCTGGCCGTGTTGTGGCATTTCGATCCGGCGCGCTACGGGTTCTATCCGCGCTGTACGTTCCATGAAGTGACCGGCTGGCAATGCCCCGGTTGCGGCGGGTTACGGGCCACTCACGCGCTGTTGCACGGCCGGTGGGGCGAGTCCTGGCGGTACAATCCCATTCCGCTGCTGGCGCTGCCGCTGCTGCTCGCCAGCACCGCAACCCTGGGCTGGTACCGACTCCGAGGGAGGGAGGTTCCGTGGAACCGCGTTTCAGCACTTGTCTGGCTCGCCATGGCGGCGCTGGTCCTGTTCGGGCTGCTGCGGAACCTCCTCTGAGCGCGGCCGGGACCGGCGCTCAGGGCAGATCCCGGGCCGGACAAGAGGCGGCGGAGATCCAGGCCAGGATCTGCGCAGCCGCGGCTCGCGGGGCCGTCCCCAGCACGTTGTGGTCCGCCCACGGGAAGATGCGGGCGGCGCGGAAACCCGGGCAATGACGCTGAAGCCACGGCCGCACGCGCCACCAAGGGACCACCGGATCCATTCCTCCGGCCAGCATGAACACCGGCAGATGCGTGCGGCTGGCCACCGGCCGGTAGTCGGCCTCCGCCACGAGCAACAACCGGGCCCGGATGGCGCGGCGGTTTTGCGGGGTGCGGCGTTCGACGAACTCGCGCACGGTGGCCCGTGTTTCAGGCGCATGACGGTGGCGCCAGCCTGCGTAGGCAAGGTAAAGCCCCAGGAGGGAACGGTGCAGCCATCGGGGCATCCAACGCAGTGTCCCAGCCAGAAACCGTGCCCTTCGGGGCCAGGGGTGCCGGACGAACCCGCCCGCGAGGACAAGTCCCCGGACCGGCAAACGGTCATCCGGCAGCAGGCGCGCCCGGCCGGCAGGGTCCATCCATTGTTCCAAAAGTGCCCAGGCCACAAGCGATCCGAACGACTCCGCCAGCAACCAGCATGGGGACAGCCCGATGGATTGCACCACCTGGCGCACGGCGTTCGCGTAGTCGGGCATGCGCCACTCCGTGGTGTCGGGGTAGGCCAGCTCGACGAACTCCGCCGGAGGCGCCACGGCATGCCGGAAACTGGTGACCAAGGTCCAGTCGCCGTGGATCCCCGGGAGATACAACAGCCGCGGTCTGCCTTCCGGATGATGCCGGCGAACGGTCAACCCGGCGATGTGACAGACGGTCATGAGCCAGGTCGGCAAGGCTGCCCGGCCGGCACCGCCCGGGCGACAGATTCATGAGCAGCCTGCGCACCCTCTTCTGGCGCGCCCCCGGACGGGGTTCTTACAAAAACTCGCGCGGGTCGGTAATCCGCCCGGTGAGCGCGCTGGCTGCGACGGTGGCGGGGCTGGCCAGGTAGACTTCCGACTGTTTGTCTCCCATGCGGCCGGGGAAATTCCGGTTGGTGGCGCTGATGCACTTGATGCCCGGCCGGTTGATCCGGCCGAAGGTGTCCACCGGCCCGCCAAGGCAGGCCGCGCAACTGGCGTTTTCGGTCATTTGCACCCCGGCGTTCACGAGCACGTCCCACACGCTATCCCGCCCCCAGAAGGTCGTCTGCAGCTCGTGGACGACCTCCGGCGTGGCGGGCACGCCGAACGTGTCAATGACCACCTTGCGCCCCCGCAGGATGCGCGCCGCCTCCACGAAATCGCTGGCCTTGCCGCCGGTGCAGGAACCGATGTAGGCGCGGTCAAGCCGGATGTGACCGAGTTCCTTGGCCTTCTTGCGGCGGCCGGGATCGGGGTGACAGGCCACCAGCGGTTCCAGTTTTGAAAGGTCCACGACCAGCTCGTAAACGAACTTCTGGTCCTTGTCCAACTCCACCGGTTCGTAGGTTCGCTTGGTGTTGTTGAGCCGGGTGCGCGCCTCGACGTACTCGGCGGTCCGGGCGTCGAACGGAAAGATGCCGTTTTTGGCGCCGGCCTCGATGGCCATGTTGGCGATGGTCATGCGGTCGTCCATGGACAGGGACGCCACGCCGGGGCCGTCGAACTGCATGGCGCGGTAGGTGGCCCCGTCGAAACCGATCTCGCCGATGATGTGCAGGATGACGTCCTTGGCCATCACCCCCGGCTGCAACCGGCCCTCCAAGTAGAAATGCATCGTCTCGGGAACCTTCAGGAGCAACCGGCCGGTGCCCATGACGAAGCCGGCGTCCGTGTTGCCGATGCCCGTGGCAAACTCGTTGAACGCGCCGGCCATGCAGGTGTGAGAGTCCGTGCCGAAGAGGACCTCGCCCGGACGGGTGTGCCCTTTTTCCGGCAGGGCGGTGTGACAGACCCCGGCGTACCGCCGGCCGTACTGCCGCCGGAACATCCCCTTGGCCGGGTCGAACCGCCACACCCCGTTGGGATCGTCAATGACGTCGTAGAAGTACTCGATCCCCTGCTCCTTCACGAACTCGCGCAGGATGTCCACGTTCCGATTCGACTTCGAATCGGCCGTGAAGATGTAATGGTCCGGAATGATGACGATGGCCTTCGGGTCCCAGACCCGGGCATTCGGACCGAACTCGCGTTTGAACACGCCGATGGTGCCCGGTCCGCACACATCGTGGGTCATCAGGATGTCGGCCTTGACCCAGATGTTCTCGCCGGCCTGCACCTGCGCCCTGCCTGCGGCGCGCGCCAACACTTTTTCCGTCAGCGTCATAGACGCCCGAAAATAATCGAGCTTCCCCGCCGCTGCAATGACCGGCGGGCACAAAACGGGCTGGCGCATGGAAGCCGCCTGTGCGCCAGGAGCGGCAGCGGACCGAATCGGCTCCTTCGCCCCATCCGTTGCAATCGGCAGGGTTCGGCAGCCGATGCAAAAATCGCCCGGGAGGAAGGTCGGGACAAGATCCTGCCCGCCATCCGGGACGGGTTTCGGTGCGACGCGACGGAACGATGCCCTGCGGCCGGGAAGTTCCTCCGGCAGCGCACCAAACACCGGGGAAGAACCACGAGAAGAGTGGCGGGAGCGACGGGTCTCGAACCCGCAACCTCTGCCGTGACAGGGCAGCGCTCTAACCAATTGAGCTACGCCCCCGCGTCTCGAACGCGCCCAACCTAGTGAACCGGCCCCGGGCCGTCAAGGCCCTGCAACAACTTTACGCCCGGTTCTGCGAGCAAAAAAATCGGTTCGGGCGGCAGACGCCAAGGAGGTGGGGGTGGGGAACCCCGCTGAAGAAACGTGCTGCCACCCGAACAGTGCCCAGTATAGGGGTTGCCGGGCGCCTGTCAATCCCCCGTTGCCCGGCTCGTTCGAGCTGCAGGACCATTTCATCTGCGTGGGCCACAGGGGTAGGAGAGCGCCGGGCGCTCCGATCAAAAACACCTGCTGAACCCCGCGCGCCGGAAAACCGCATGTCCCGGCGCCGCAGGCCCAGCCAGAGGCGGCCGTCCGGCCGGTTTGATTCCCCGGTCTTCGACAAGCCATCCTCCAAAGGGCCGACCACCGGCCCCTTCCATCACAGCCACCCGCCTCCAAAGCCACCTTTTCCTCAACGGCCGGGGGACGATCAGCCCTACCCTCCGCCTCACCGCGGCTTGCCCGGCCCGCCACCCCTGCTCCCCGCAAAACACCTCCTGCCCGTGGCCGAAGTCTGCAGCACCGACGGCTCCTGGCCGAGGGCCCACAGACCCGCCAGCTGGTCGAACCCGGTCGCATCCACCCGGGCGATTACCCGCAAGGACGTGCTGCCGTTAGAAACCTGGTACCGGCCGGTCCGCGGCTGCGCGATGCCCGTTGATGTCAGCAGCACGCGAAGCCGCCGCAGCCGGGCCTTCCCCGGAGCCCGGCGAGGTTCGATGCAACTCCCGTTCCTGGCGAAGAAAAGGTCCGGTGGGTATGGCCCCTTTTTCGGAAGGGCCTCGTGCAGCATTCCCTCCTCAGATGAAGCCGCCCTGAATGTTTCGATCGCTCGCGCTGTTCGGACTGGACATGGACATCCCAGAGGGATGAGCATGCGCGGAAAACTCATATGCGAGCAGCCTCCCCGATCGCGTGCGCTTGGCTTCTTCTCGGCCCGGGCCTGTGCGCTGCACCGTTGCAGGTCTCAATCGAGCCATCCACGGCACCGACGCTTCACCTCAAAGCCACGGGCGCCAGCTCTTCGCACGTGAACCTCGAAGCCTCCTTCGATTTGAACGATTGGTTCCTGGTGCAGTCGGGGCCGGTCAGCGGCGGCCAGGCCATCTTCGAGCTGACGCGCGAGGAGCCGCTGAGCGCCCAGTTCTTCCGGGCGGTGGAAGCCCCGCCGCCATTCACCGCACGGGTAGGGCCGCAGGCGGACCCGTTGCGTTCGGCCGCCGGACTGGTCACGCCGGAGGCCGGCGGCACGTTGAGTTTGACCGGTCCTGATGGCACCACCTACGAGCTGACCGTGCGGCCACACCAAGTCTGGGAACCCGTGGTGGTGAGCATGACGCTGATCACCAACTTCACCGATCTGCCCCTTTCGAACTCCTTTCGGGCTGCGGTGCAGTTGGAGCCGGACGGGCTGGAGTTTCGCGGGGAAGCCGGGTTGCGCATTCGCTTCACGAACGCCGTGCCCGAATACGAGATGGTGGGTTACGGCTTTGCCGGCGACGGTGGGGGTTTCCATCTGCGGCCCTGGCGGGCGGGCACCAACGAGGTGGTTCTGCCGTTGGCCCATTTCAGCGGGGCCGGCGTGGCCGCCGAACCGTTCCCGCCCAGTGGGAATTTCATGCAGCGTTTCGACCAGGCTTGGAACTCGACGCGCGATGCCGGCCGGGTGGCCGATCAATGGGCAGCCGAGGAACTGCGCGAGGCGTCGCGCTGGCGCCAGAAGGGCTGGTTCACGCAGGAGGAGTTCGAGCGCCAGATCGAGGCGGTCCGAGATGCCCGCAACCGGAAGGAATACAAGCTGGGTGTCGAGCCCCTGTTGCAGGCGGCGATGAGCGACTGCGCGGTCGGCCAAGTCGTGCTGCACCGGCTGGACCAGCTCGAAAGCCGCAGCGGCCGGCCTTACATGAGCGGGCCGTTCGCACAAGACCTCCAGCGGCTGTACTCACCGGTGCGGTGCAATTGCGCGCATTACTTCTTGGACCTTTGCGAGAAGAACCCCGACGCCTCCGGCATCGGAATCACCCGCGAGTTGACCAGCCTGCTGCAGGACATGGAAACCATGTATGGTTTGTCGGACGACCCGGCCTGTGACTTGGGCGACAACGCCGCCATTCTGGAACGACTGCGCCAGGGCCCCTGTCATAAACCGTGGGAAGGGCGTGTCGTTTACACCCGGGACGAAACGGAGAGATGGACGGCTGGGAGCGGCGGGTTCGAAACGCGGAAGAATCGTCGGGCCTCTGTCGCGTTTGTCGGACGCGTCACCGAGCTGCTGGAACAGGACGGGGACCCCGATCCGGACTTCAACTGGGAATCGTGGCGGCTGCGGTTGATGGGGCGGCTGACAGCCAGTTTGGACGACGAGGGCACCCAGGTTCTGACCGATGCGGACTGGCGCACCACTGAAACCGATGAAAGACAGGGCCGGTTCGATCAACAGGTCAAGGGCGATCTGTCGTTGCGCTTCGAGCAGGGGCAACCCGAGACGGCGCTGGCCAGTGTCGGCCTGGAGGATGTCACCTACGCCATGCCGCGGAAGCGCATCACGGAAAAGTTCGTGGAGTGCTGGGGTTCGCCACCGCCGTGTTGTCCGTGCCCGGAGCCCGTGCCGCGCAACAGCCGGGACGACGGCAGCGACAATCTTTACTTCGCGTTCGGTTCGATTCCTCGGAACGTCAAGGAACTGAGCTGGCAGAACGGCCGGTTGAAGATCGTGTTCGAAGAGGTTTCGCGCGTGGACACTCCGCCGCCGGGCTTTCGCGATTACGTGAAGGAGCGCATCGAGCGCATGACGGTGGAGCTCTACCGGGGCGGGACTCAGTGAACGGCTGCGCCGCAGTCATCCGCAGCCCGGGGCCTGGGATGGGGTTCAGGCGGGCCGTCTTGAATGCGGGAAACAGCCCGGCCACGACCCCGACGGCGGCGCTGAAGGAAACCGCCACCCGCAGGACGCCGGGGGCGCTCACGCCCGCCCCCTCGTCTGCACGATGCGCCGCCGGGTGCCGGTGCATGTTGACCCAGCCGGAAGACCTGCCGGAAGTCGGTGATGCTGGTTTGCGAAAGCATTGCCCTCGTGATCCTTGGTCGGAATCGGCGGGGTCCGGCCGGGGCGCTTCCGGAACAAGCTGACCGCTTCGTCCCTGTGCCCGGGCAGTTGCACATGCCCATCTGCATTAGGACCCGGGGCGGAGTCTGGCGGAACAAGAGGTCGCAAGGCCGTCCGGCCGGCGAAGCCCGCGAGATCGAACCGCCGGCGCGACAGCCGGCCAGCGTCCCTTGGCGACTCCCCACCTGCGACGGCACAGCCCGCCCTACGCCGCTCGATGACTGGCGAACGGCGGGGAGCGTACTGCCAGACGGCAGTCGGCGCACGGAAGACCTCAGCCAAGTATGTGCCCCAGCCGATACGGTGTGCGATCGTGTTGCAGCGTTGCGGGTGCTCCTTAACCGGCCGCATGCACGCGTAATAACTGAGGGTCCGGCGTGAACTTCCGAGGCAGGCGAATGCGTCGCCCTTCAAAACTGACCAGCCAAGAAAACCCGGGGTCTCGCGGGCGATCCTTCAGCTCGTCCTTGAACCGAATCCTCAATTGCTCATCTACGTCCATCAGCCGGCGGTCGAAGGCCCGATCATGCAAGGCGTTCAGGCACGGACCATTTCGGGGATTCATGCGCCGTTTCGGATCAGCGGACCACGGCACGGTGTGGCTCGCCACGAGCAATTCGGGAACGCCAAGTCCGGTGACGCAACACGTGTAGTCGTACGCCGCAAGCACTACGGTTCGGAAAAAACGTTGGTTTACGCGTACGCGAAGCAACCGCTCCCGTTCCTTGCCCTCCTTCGGGAGCTCATTCTCATCGATGTCGGCCACTTATTCGAGCTTCCGGCTCGTAAGCTGTGCCAACAGCCGTTCGCTCTCGAAGGCAAGAGCCTCGGGGTCATGTTGGAATTCTTCCCACACTTCGATTTCTCCCTTTGCTCCGTGCTCCATGCCCCGGATCCCTCGAGCCCTCAGTTCAGGGTCCAACCGCGCGAAGTTGTTCAGCTTGAGTGCCACCGCTCCCGGCGTACGCCCCAAGATCTTCGCTAATCTGACATTTTCTGGTTCACGGCTGTGCAGGCCCCCAAAGGGAAGCTTGCAATACAAGTTGAACGCGAGGATGTGCTCTACCCGACTCCACGGCTTGCGTGACGAAGACATGGCTCGTGGCGTAGTTTGGACTCAGGTTGGGACCAGGTTACCTGAGCTGGGCGCCCAGGAGAGGCTTGCGAAGACGAAGTCAGTCAGCGTGCTGCTCAAACCACGTGGGAGGGGTGCAGATGGGGCTCTGCGAGGTTGATGGATGGCGGTGGCACCTCGGGGGCAGTTCGTTCAGTCGGCGGGCCTAGCTCCATGCCGCCATATCGTGAGCGCCGGAGCGGGCCGGAAAAGCCCGACATCCGGGCGGCGGACGGGCGGGGCGCCGGCCCGGGCGGCGGGGCAGAGCCGGCGCCGGGCCGTTGGAAAGGAGTCCAATCCACCCTGCGGCCCCGAGCTGTGACGTGCAGCGCCGCCTCGCCGGAGTCGAGGAGGTGCATCCGCTGGTCAGGGACCCCGGCCCCTTGGCGGAGGCTGGACCCGCCCAGGCAGGCATTGTACAGATGGGGGCGCTTCCACCAGCACCTGGGAATAGGCGCCCTCGCTTGCCCTGATCAGCCGCGTGCGGATCCGCCGCAGCCGGGCCTTCCCGGAGCCCGGCGAGGTTCGGTCCATGCCCGGCCGGCCGGGAAAGGGTCGCGCATTTTCCCGCCCCTTTCCCCGGAGGACACTTCGCCCGGTTGCTTCCCCCTTGCTTGGAACCGTCCTGCCGGCGCCGGGGCCGCAACGCAGCGTGTCCGCGAAGCCGGACGGCTGCGGGACAACCCGGGAACGGGACCGCTCCCCCGGGCTTCCCCACTCAGCGGTTCCTAGCAAGGGCCCGGGTTGCGCGGCACCCATGACGTCCGCGTGTTCGGCCCGATCCCTGGCGCGCAGAGGCCGGTTCCTGAGCCGCCTGCCCATCCCACGATTGCCTTGGTGACCGCCGGGTGGGTTCACTATCCTCCCGCTGGCCATGGCAAGGGAAACAGCGTCCGAACAACTGGTTCGCCCCTTGGTGCGCGCCCTGCAACCGTACGTGCCGGGCGAGCAACCGCGCACCAAGGGATTGATCAAGTTGAACACCAATGAAAACCCCTACCCGCCCTCGCCGCGGGTGCTCGAGGCGGTGCGCGCAGCCGTGGACGGGCGGCTCCGGTTGTATCCGGACCCGACCGCAGAACGGCTGCGGCAGAAGCTGGGGCGCCTGCACAACTGCGATCCCGATCAGATCCTGGTGGGCAACGGGGCTGACGAGATCCTGCGCCTGGCGGTGCACACCTTCGTGGAACCGCTGGCCGCGCAGCGGGGGCCGTTGAGCCGGCGGTATTTCGTGCCGCCCGCGCCGGCCACGGTCCAGAGCTTCGTTCCCAGCTATTCGCTGTATCCCGTCCTGGCAGCCCAGCAGGGGGCGGCGTTCAATCCCGTCCCCCTGCAAATGGAATTTGCACTGCCCGACCCCGGGCAGCTCAAGCACCTCAAGCAGTGGCAACCCCAGGCCGCACTCACCATCGTCACGACGCCCAACGCACCCAGCGGTCGCGGCTACACCACGCGCGAGATCGAGGCCATCTGCACCCGGACGAAAGGGGTGGTCCTCCTGGACGAGACCTACGCGGAGTTCGCGCCGGAACATGCCATGGAACTGGCGCTGAAACTCCCCCACGTGATCGTCTGCCGGAGCTTTTCCAAGGCCTACTCGCTCTGTTTCCTCCGCATCGGCTACGCCGTCGGGCCCAGGGCGCTCATCCAGGCGATGCACAAGCTGCGGGATAGTTACAACGTCAACGGGCTGGCCCAGGTGGCGGCCGAGGCCACCCTGGACGATCCCGCGTACTACCGGGAAAACTTCCGCAAGATCGCTGAAACGCGGGAATGGACCTCGGATCAGTTGCGCCGGCTCGGTTTCCTGGTACTGCCCAGCCAGACGAACTTCGTCCTGGCCCGTCCGCCGGGACCGCCGGCATCGGAATGGTTCAGGCGCCTGCGCGAGAACAACATCCTCGTTCGATGGTTCGACACGCCGGATCTGGCCGCCTACCTCCGGATCAGCATCGGCACCCCGGGGGACATGGAAACGCTGGTGCGGGTGGCCAAACGACTGTTCAAAAGGACGGCCTGAAGGTTTTCGGCGCCGGGTGTGCGCGCGTTCGCCGGACGAGGGCCCGCACATCCCCGTCCTTGACCGGATGGTTTCCAACACCCGGCCGGCACCGCGGCCCGTGGGGTCGGGTTGACCACACCGGTGAAGACGCATCGGGTCTCGCATGCGGCCCGGGCGGCGGGCGTCCGGGTCGAGTTGCGAGGCACCTGAAAGCGGATAACGTGCAGCCCGTCCAGGCCGCGCTATGAACGAAAAGGCGATCGAACCATCCATCTGGCGGCACGCCACGGTGGTGCTCCTCGGGCATGGCACCGAGGAAAACGCCGGGTCGGCCGGGGCGGTGCGGCTGCACGTTCGGTGGCTGCGCGAAAAGGGGCGGTTCGCCGACGTCCGCGAGGCCTTCTGGAAGCAGGCACCGCAGGTGCAGGACGTCCTGGCGGAGCTGACCGCGCCGGTCGTTTTCGTGGTGCCGCTGTTCATGGCCGAGGGGTACTTCGCCGCGCGCGTGATCCCTGAGAGCCTCGGTCTGCCCACTCCCACGCAGCCGTCGCCCGCCTGGCCCAGGATTCGCTTCGGTCCGGACCGGACGCTGGTGTACTGCGCGCCGGTGGGGACGCATCCGCGATTGATGGAGGTGGTTCTGGCCCGGGCCGAGGGCGTGGTTCGGGCGCATCCGTTCCCGAGACTGCCCCGGCCGGATGAGATCAGTCTGTTCCTGGCCGGCCACGGCACGGAACGCGACGCGCAGTCGAGGCGCTCCGTGGAGGAGCTGGCGCAGCGAATCGCCGGTCTGGGGCGGTATGCCTGCGTGGGCGCGGTGTTCCTGGACGAAGAACCGCGCATCCCGGCATGCTACGAACGGGCGGTGACGCGTCGGATGGTGGTGGTGCCCGCGTTCATGAGCGACGGGCTGCACACCATGGAGGACATTCCCGTTCTGCTGGGTGAACCTGCGCGGGTGGTGAAGCAGCGGCTCGAGTCGGGCCAGTTCCCCTGGCGCAATCCCACGGAACGACACGGCCGATGGGTCTGGTACACGCCGGCGCTCGGGTCGGAACCGGCCCTGCAGGAGATCATTCTCGAGCGGATCCGCGAAGCCACGGAGCATCTCCGGCCGGAACGCCGCCCGTCGTGAGTCACGGTCCGGCCGGCCGTTCGGTGCAGGGCGACGCCGGCACTCGCAGTTTGGCGCCGGCCTCCGGATCCGCGCCGCAGCCGGCGGGCCCGGGTCGGTCGCGAGCCCCTCGCCGCTGCGCCTGCAGGGGAAGCGCTCAGTCGGCGGGCAGGATGCTCAAGGTGTGGGTCACCGGGACGAACGCGGCCCGGATGGCTTGCACCAGCCGTTCGCGCTCGGCCTCCGTTTCGCGGACGGCTTTCTCCATGTCGGCCCGTCCTTCGGGGCCGTGGAAGATCTGTTTGACCTGCCGCGTTTCGAAGGCCTGTTTGGCCGCCACGGCGGCGTCCACACGGGCAAAAGCAGCCGCGAACGGCGTCACTTCGAATTCCTCGGCCAGATTGATCCCCTGGGCGAGCTGCGCGGTAGTGAAGACCTTGCTGGCAGTACCCCACCGCACACGGTAACGGTCGGCCGTGCCGTTTTTCACGACCAACATCAGGCGGTTCAACTCCCTGTGGAACGGCACCAGTTCGAAGGCCGCGCGCAGGCTGGCGGTCTCGTTGCCCGGGCGCATCTCGCAGGCCGGATAAGCGGGCCGCGGCCCATCGGGAATCAGTTCCTGCGGCAGACAGGCCGGAAAAGAATAACGATGGCTGCGGATGGTGAAGGTGCGAGCCACGGAGGACACAACTTCGTGCCCGGGCGAGACGCGGATGGAGTTGTCGCTCAGGTCCACGGTGAAGGTGCCGATGTGGCCGTCCAATCCCATGGCCTTGAGGAAGGCGTAGGCCATGACACCGTGCCCGGCCCAATCCGGATGCACGCCGTCGGCGCCGGCGATCATGAAATTGGTTCCGAACCGGCTGCGGCCGACTTCGCCGGCCCGGAGCATGGGCAGGAAGACATCGGCGAATCCGGCGCCCTCGCGTTGGGCCACCTGCAACGCCAGGTTGCGCAGTGTGCCCAGGCTGCGGTTCAGATCCTCGACCGTTCCGCTGGCGGATTTGACCCAGTGCGGCATTTTGCCGACGCAACCCGGCGATCCCACGATCACGTGTGCACCGTGGGCCTGGAAGGCGCGGACCACGGCCGTCAGGTTTTCCACGTAGGTCCGGCCGATTCGTTCCTCGTACGGCCTGTATTCGTGATCGTTCATCCCGTAACAGGTGGTGGCCAGGGTGGGCTGAAACCGCAGGCAGTCATTGGTCATCCGCCGGAGGAACCCCGGAGCCCGTTCGCCGCTCCAGCCGAACTGCCGGACCGACACCCGGTACTGCGGCACGCAAACCGTCAGGTAATCCTCGATGAGCCGGGAGTACATGCGTTGCTCGGTGATGGAGTCGCCGCAGATGGCCAGCCGGTCGCCGGGTTGCAACCACGTGCGCGAGGGAGGCGGCGCCGGAAGGGGAACGTATCCGGGCAAAGTGGGTTCCTGAAACACCGCCCGGGGCGCCTGACAGGCGATCAACCCCAGTGAAAGGCCCAGGATCCAGAGAAGCAATTTGGAGCGCATGGCGAGGGGCATGCTCCAAATCTTCAGCCCGCCAAGTCAAGACCGCGCCGGCCGACGACCGTGGAAAGGGCAGGGCCCCGGCCCGTGGGCGCATCGTGCGGTCCGGTGTGGTTCCATCCGGCAGAGGTCCCGCCTGCGGGAAGGCTCCGATGGAGGTCAGCGATGCGCCGGGAAAGGAAAGCGGGGGACGCCGTCGGGTGGCGTCCCCCGCGTGCTGCTCACGCCTGCTGATGGGTTACGGATAAACCAGGCGGTAGAACACGTTGGTACGGGTCGGATCCGGCACGATGATCACGCGGTTGGTCGTTTCCGAACCCTGCACCGGGTACCACTGGTCGGATGCCGTGATGCTGACGGAGTTGCTCAGCAGCCGCCAGCCGGTGTGATCGGCCGGCCAGGAGAGCTCGAGCTGTCCGGCGCTGACCACGGCGGTGATGTTGGTCGGTGTGGTGTTGACGCTGGGCTCGCCGCCCTGCAGGAGCCGGATGGTCCCGTCCACGGCCAGCATGTTGGTCCAGACATACTGGACGGTGCCGTCGGCGTTCATCATCGGCAGATCAATGAGGCTGAAGTTCTGCGCTGCCACCGGACCGGAGAAGAGTTGGAACACGTCGCCGGTGACGAGGTTGTTCGTGTCCAACTGCGTGACGGTGAGCGTGGCGCCGGGTTGCACCACGACGTTGGTGCAGACGACCCGGTCACTCTGCGGTCCGAGGGTCCGGCTGATCCGCAGCGTGGTGTTGCCGAGGAGGGTCAGTGTTCCTTCCACGGTAAGGGTGCCGTGGCCCTGCGGGAACCCGGGTGCCAACGTGCCGGAGAAGTTGATCTGCACGTTGCCCCGCACGGTGCCGTTGCCGCGCAGGGTTTGGAGAGCCAGCGCTCCGACATCGAGGAGTCCGTCGGACCGGCCCGTGACGTCCAGCACGCCCGGTGCCGCCACGGTAATGACCTCGGACGAACCAATGTCGCCGTTGACGCCGTCGGGCGACATGGCCAGGGCGAGGACGCCGTTGCTGACGGTGGTGCCGCCGGTGTGGTTGTGAAGGGCGGTGAGTGTCCAGGTGCCGGTGCCCACCTTCACAATGCTCACGTTGTCATAGATCGTGCCCGAGAAGGTGGCGTCGGTGTTGAGACCACCCACCACCAGCGTCACCGTCTGGCCGGCCGAGCTGCCACCGGCCGATGCGGCACGGATGGTGGAGAACGGATCACCCGTCAGCTCGCCAAACGGGATGGCCGAGCCGGCCGGTGCCCGTGAGTACATGGTCACGTTGTCGGCTAGATGCACCTTGGCGCGGGGGAACCCGCTGGCGGTGGCCACCCGGAAGTCCCAGGCCGAGGGCGCCGGATTGACCGAGTTGGTGACCACGTTCAGCACGCCTTCGAACCCGGTCCAATCACCTGCGATATCTCCACGGAGATAGTTGACGGCCAGGTCCACGGTGCCCTCGCCGGTGACGGTGGACGACCAGGTAAACCGGCCCGGCAACTCGAACCGGATCCGTGCATCCGCAGGCACATGGACGGGCACGCCGAAGTTGCCCGAGGCCACGGCTCCTGAAAGGTCATTCACCGTGGCGGCCGCCATCTCCACCACGTTGCTTCCGGCCACCGTGAGCGTGCCCGTGCCGAAGGCGCCGCTGTTGACGCTGACGTACCCATCCACCGCCGGGCTGGTCACCGGCGCGACCAGCGTGACGTAGGTGTTGCTCAGGAGCGTGCCACCGCTGTAGGTGTTCGGCCCGCCCACGGTGCTGATCTGGTTGCTGCTGCCCAGGATCACCAGACTGCCGGTGCCCTCGACCAGGTTGGTCAATGTGTAGGGGGCCCGGTTCAGGACCAGCGTGCCGGGAGCTTCCAGTGTGACGGGGCCCGTGCCCAGTTGGCCCACCGCGTTGACGCCGTCGCCCAACTCCAACATGCCGCCCGACACGAGCGTCCGCCCGTACTGGTTGGCATCGGAGAGGAGCACCAGCTTGCCGGGCCCGAGTTGCGCCAGGGTACCGTCACCCACCACGGCAACCGTGTTGGTCACGGTGTCGCTCCGGCTGAAGGCCAGTGTACCGCCATTGGTGAGGGTGACCTGACCGGCCGTGCCGAGCGTGCCGTTGGTGCCGCTCACGCCCACCTGGAGGACGCCGCCGTCCACCGTGGTGGAACCGGACCAACTGTTGTCGGCCGCCAGAGCGATCGTTCCGGGTCCGCGCACCGTCACGCTCCCCGCACCCGAGAGGGAAGCATGGTTGGTCAGGACGCCGTCGCGTTGGAAGACCAGCTCACCCTGCACCTGGGCAGGGCCGGTACCCAACGAACCGGTCGGTCCTCCGTCGCCCACCTGCAATCGCGCACCACTGGCCACGGTGACACCACCGGACCAGGTGTTGTCACCCGTCAGCACCAGCGTGCCGGCCTGGAGACTCAACTGGCCGGTGCCATGGATGGCTGAGGAAACCGTGCGTGCGCCGGGCAGGTTGTACACCAGCGAAGCGTCGTTGGTGACGGGCCCGGTCCCGAGCGAACCGCCCGTGGAGCCGTTGCCCACCTGCAGCGTGCCGGCCTCGATGACCGTCGGCCCCGTGTAATCGTTGTCTGTCAACACCGTCAGCGTGCCGCTGCCGCGTTTGGTCAACGAGGCCAGACCGGTGATCCTGCCCGTGCCCTGGAAGGTGTAGTTTGCCGCCGCGTCCACGATGGCCTGACCGGGGGAGAGGCTGCCCACCAAGTTCACCTGGGCATTGGCGGCGCCGGTGGCGTCGAACCGGACCACGTCCCCGTTGAGGAAGACGTCCGGGCTGCCGTTGTTGAGCCAGTTGGCCGTGGTGTTCACGTCCCAGGCGTTCCCCGCCAGGCCGCCCTGCCAGACCAACTGTGCAACCTCGCCGCTGATGGTCAGAGCAAGGGCCTTGGCCCCGGCATCGTGGGTGATCGTGGGAACCAGGCGCGAGGGCGGATATCCTGCCAACGTGAGGTTCGCGACCCCGCCGCTGAGGGTTCCGCCGTAGGTGACCAGCGGGTAGGAACCCGGAGGCAGCGTCTCGAGCAGGTTCACGCTGAGGGTGTTGGCGCCCGCCAACCCAAGGTTGCCGCTGACAACGAGCTGGTCGCGACTGGTGGCACCCACGTCGAGTTGCAGCGTGGCACCGCCGGTCAGATCCAGGTCGCCACTGATCGTCAGGGTGCCCACGCTTTCGCCGGGGCTGATCGTGCTGCCGTTGCCGGCGGTGAGATGACCGCGGACCTCACCCGAACCGGTGAGAGTCTGGCCGTTGTTCAGGGTGTAGCCGGCGGCGCTCACGTCGAGAACGGCCCCGTCGGCCACGGTGATCGGAGAGGACGCGGCGAGGTTGCCCCCGGCGACGATCTCCAACGTGCCGGTTTCCACCACCGTGGCTCCCGTGCGATCGTCCTGCGCCGCCAGGCGCAGGGTGCCCTGACCGTTCTTGACGAGGTCACCCGGACCCGTGACGGACGTGGCGAGTGTCAGCGTGGTACCGGCCGCGGGGGTGATCACGCCGCCACCGGCCGCAACGGTGACGCCGCGGTTGGCGTCATCCAGCGCAAACGAGGCCGTCGAACGCAGCGTGCCGCCGTTGAAGGTCAACTGGTCGGCGGTGAAACCGGCCGGGGCGTTGCCCAGTCGGGATTCGCTGTCCAACACCAGCGCACCTCCGGAAAGGATCGTTCGTCCCGTCAGCGTATTGGCACCGGTCAGGCGGACATCGCCAGGGCCGACGATTTGCAGCGGGCCCGTCCCGGAGATGACGTTGCCAACGGTCAGTGTGGCACCTTCATCAGCCGCCAGCGAACCGCCGGCCGGGTCCACCTGAATGCCGCGATTGGCCTCGCCCAGCGTCTGATCCTGCACCGCGCGGAGTCCGCCTCCCGCCAGGGTGATGGCGTCGGCACGGAAGCTGCCGGGTGTGGGACCCAGTGCGGCCTCGTTGCTGATGCTGAGGAAACCGGCGCGCACGATGGTGCGACCGGTGTACGGGTTGGCCCCGCCGGCCGGTGCAAGGAACAGCGTGCCGCTGCCGCGCTGCTCGACGTTGCCGGGCCCGTCAATCAGGTTGGTCACCACCAGATCATCGCTCCGGCCGAAGGCCACCGTGGCGTAGTTGGTGATCACCGGCGTGCGACCCGGCTTGCCGCTGGTGCCGCTGCCGAACTGCAGCACGCCGTTGCTCACCACGGTGATGCCGTTGTACTCGATCACCGGCCCGTTCAGGATCCAGGTGCCGGTTCCCTCCTTGATGATGCCCACGCCGTTGGCGACCCCCGGCGCGGCAAAGTTGCCGCTGAAGGTCGCGTCTGTGTTCAATCCGCCCACCCGCAAAACGAACGGCAACGACGCCCCCGCGCCGGCGCCCGTGCTGTTGGCAAACAGGTTGGCGATACCGGGCACATCGGACGCCAGCTCGCCGATCACCACCTCGTTCCCGGCGGAGCCGTTGTTGTACACGTTGACGATGCTGTTGTTGATGCCGTTGGTGGTGATGTAGACGCGTGCGTTGGCCCAGCCGCCGTTGGTCACGAACTGGTCCGTGAACCGCAAATCACCGTTGCCACGCGGCGAGGCCGCGACCACCACCTGTCCGGTGAACCCGCTCCAGTTGCCGCCCAGGTTGTCGCGCACGAAATCCACGAACAGGTTGAGCGTGCCCCCGCCGTGCACACTGCCGCTGAATGCGGGGAAGGCGCGCGGCGACAAGTAGAGAGTGCCCGTCTGACCGGGCTCGATCACCAAGTCGTTGGGCAGGCCATTGACGGTGGGCGTCGTGCTCGGGTTGCTGCCGGGAATGGCTGCCAGGTAGCTTCTCAGGATCCCACCCCGGAAGATCACCGGTCCACCGGCCGCACCGCCGAGCGCCATGCCGTTGATCGGATTGCGAGAATCGTCACGAGCGGTCGGGCCGAGCTGCAACATCCCGTTGCTGATGATGGTCCCTCCGCTGAACTGGTTCATGCCGGCCAGGGCACCGTCCGGGGCGGGATTCAGCACCAACGTGCCGGGACCGGCTTTGACGAACGTGTTGGTGGTCACCATATTGGCCGTGATGGTGGCCAACCCCCAGCCAGTCAAAAGGTTGTCCGCCGTCCCCTGCGCCAGGTTGACGCGCACGATCGTCTGGGGCGAGGTGTTGTTGCTCAACACCAGCGGCCACCCTTGGTTGTCCAGCGACCAATTGTCCACCGTGGACGGATCGGGGTCCTCAAAGGTGATGTGCCCGATGACCACCGGTTCCGCACCGTTCCGCGCGTCCACACCGACGCTGATGGTCACCCCGGTACCCGGATCGGCCTGGAACAGCGCCGTCTGGTCCGGGCCATACGCCACGATGCCGTCCACCCAGTTGTTGGGATCGGTCCAGAAACCGCTGACGGTGCTGAACCAGGTGCCGCTTTGGCCCCAGGCCTGCAACGTCAGGCCCACGGCTGCTGCGGTTGCCATCGTATAACTCCAGGCCGTCGCACGACGGCCGGGTCGAGTGCGCGCGTCCAAGAGGTGCAAGACAGAGTGCTTCACTGGCTTCATATCTCCGTTGGCAGGGTTGGCTCCGGTTCGGATCCCGGCCGGGTCGGGCAGACAAACCGCCTCCGCGGTGCAGCCCTGTGCGTCCCGATCCCTCGGATCCGAACAAAACTCGGGTTCATTGCGAAGCTTAGTTTAGCCCGTTCGCCGCTCCAAGGGCATGGCCAATTCTGGGGACACGCCGGCGGCCCGGATGGAGACCTGGAAACCGGGCGGGACGAGGGAGGAAAACGAAGGACGCACGGGCATCCCTGCCGTGGCGCGGCATCCCCGCAGCCGGCCGGGCAGACGTGGGGAAAACCGCGCTTGCGGCCGCCGGAGCAGATGAACCGGATCAGGTGACACGGTTCGAGACCGGCCGGTGAATTTCCTTCCCTGCTTCCGGCGGCCGGATACTCTCTCGATGCGATGCATCCGGTGGCGTTCCAGTTGGGTCCGTTCACAGTGCATTGGTACGGGATCCTCGTGGCGATGGGGTTCCTGGTGGGGCTTTGGAACGCGGCGCGTCGGGCCCCCGTGGCGGGCCTCCCGGCCGAGGCGGTGGCAGACATGGGTCCCTGGCTCATCGTGGGCGCGGTGGTGGGCGCCCGGGCCCTCTATGTGATCACCTACTGGCGCGAACAATTCGCCCAGGCACCGTGGTGGGAGATCTTCATGGTGCATCATGGCGGGTTGGTGTACTACGGCGGACTGATGGGTGCGGTGCTGGCCGGCCTGTTGTTCATTCGCCGTCGCAATTTGCCGGTGTGGCGGACGGCGGACGTGCTGGCGCCGGGCATCGCGCTCGGATACGCCATCGGACGATGGGGCTGCCTGCTCAACGGGTGTTGTTACGGCCGGGCTTGTGACCTGCCGTGGGCGGTGCGCTACCCTCCGGAAAACCCGCTGGGCCCGCCCACCTTCCCCGTCCACCCCACGCAAGTGTACGATTCGCTCTTGTCCCTTGCGCTGTATGCCGGTCTGGCCTGGTTTTTCCGGCAACGCCGATTCGACGGACAAGTGTTCGGTCTTTACCTGCTGGGGTATGCGGTCAGTCGGTCGGTGGTGGAATGTTTCCGCGGGGACTATCCACCCGGGCACATCCACTTCGGGCTCACGCCGGGTCAATGGATCAGCGTCTGGGCCTTCCTCGGGGGGCTGGCCATTCTCCTTGCCCGGAGGCGCTGCCACGGCGGATCCACAGCTGACCGCGCCGTGTAACGAGGTGCCAAGGACGGGTCAGCCATGGAACCGTTGCCGCCTGCGCGGGTGCTGGTACTGGCCGGGCCAACCGCCTCGGGCAAAAGCGAGGTGGCCCTTCATCTGGCCGAACGCATCGGTGGGGAAATCGTCTCGGTGGATTCGATGCAGGTCTACCGCGGCATGGACATTGGCACGGCCAAGCCCACACCGGCCGAACGCACCCGCGTACGCCATCATCTGCTGGACGTGGTGGACCCGACGGAGCCTTTCGACGCAGCCCGGTTCGTGCAACTAGCACGTGCGGCGTTGGAGGAGATCGCCGGCCGGGGACGCCCGGCCATCCTGTGTGGGGGCACCGGCCTGTATTTCAAGGCACTGGCCCTGGGCCTGGGACGCGCACCCGCGCCCGACCCCGCCCTGCGCGCCCGACTGGAGGCCACGCCCCTGCCCGAGCTGTTGCGCGAACTGGCCGAGAAAGACCCCCTCACTTACGAACGCATAGACCGCCGCAATCCCCGGCGGGTGATCCGCGCCGTGGAGGTGATTCGACTGACCGGCCGCCCGTTCTCCGCCCAGCGGGCCAGTTGGGAACCCGGGGCATGGCCGCCGGCCTGGCGCGGCCGCATGTTCGCCCTGTGCCGGCGTCCCGATGACCTCCGCCGCCGTGTCGAACAACGGGTGGATCAAATGTTCCGCGACGGATTGGTCGAAGAAACCCGGGCCCTCCTCGCCCGCGGCGTGCCGGAAAACGCCACGGCCCTGCAGGCCCTGGGCTATCGCCAGGTGCGGGAATACCTCAAGGGTGCCCGGTCGCTGGAAGAGACCGTGGCCGAGGTGAAGGTTCGCACCCGTCAGTTCGCCCGCCGGCAAATGACCTGGTTCCGCCATCAGATGCCGCTGGAATGGATCGAGGTGGAGCCCGATGCCCGACCCGAAACGGTCGCCCGCATGCTTGCGGAGCGTTGGCTGGCCACAGAATCGCAACCGGTGGCCCCTCACGATTCCGATTGAAGCGCGCCCTCCTGCTGGACAGCCGGGCGGGGCCGCATCATATTCCGGCTCATGGCACTGACACCTTCGACGATGATGTTGCCCCTGGGCACCGTGGCGCCGGATTTCCGGTTGCCCGACACCGAGGGACGAATGGTTTCGCTGTCGGATTTTGCGGGTGCACCGGCCTACCTGGTCATGTTCATTTGCAACCATTGTCCGTACGTGAAACACATCCGTTCCAGCCTCGCGGCGTTGTGTCGCGAGTACCAGGCCAAGGGAGTGGCCATCGTGGGCATCAACTCCAACGACGTCGAGCGATACCCCGATGACAGCCCGGAACGGATGAAGGAGGTGGTTCGCTCGGCCGGTTACACCTTTCCGTACCTGTTCGACGCCACCCAGGAGGTCGCCAAGGCATATCGGGCGGCCTGCACGCCCGACTTTTTCCTCTTCGACCGCGACCGGAAACTGGTCTACCGGGGGCAGTACGACGACAGCCGCCCCGGCAATGGCATTCCGGTCACCGGCCGCGATCTCCGCGCCGCGTTGGACGCGGTCCTGGCCGGCCGGCCGGTCCCGGCCGACCAAAAACCCAGCGTGGGCTGCAACATCAAATGGAAACCGGGTAACGAGCCGGATTACTTCAAGTGATCGGCAGCCGCCGGGGCAGGTCCGCATCCGCGTTTGGGCCGGCATCGGGTCCGCCGCTCAATGTTTCACAGGCTCGGTACAGAGGCGGACGTACCGGGTGAGCCGGTCCACACGCAGTTCCACCAACGTGGTCGTGTTCGGATAGAAGAAACTCAGTCCGCCACGTCGCGGATCGAGGGGATCGTACAGGACCACGTTTTGGAGGGTATCCAAGCGGTATTCGATTCCCCGATCCACCCGTGGAACGTGGACCTTCGCGCTGAGCACCGGGGGTGTGCCCCACCGGCGTTCGATCCGCGCTAGTTCGTCCCGTACCGCATCCACATCCACCAGCATGCGCCGATACGCTGGATCCACACTGTGCGTGTGAAACTCCGCCGTCAGCAGGCGGTGGATGCGCTCGCTCGCCTCGAGCTCCTCGCGACGGAGCGTCTGCCGGCGGATCACTTCCGGACGGCCGCGCGCAGGACGACGGAAAACGAAAAACTCGACGGTCCAATCCCGCACCGGCACGTCCTGATCATCCAGGGCTCTCAGCAGGAACTGCTGGTAGCGCGGTTTTTTCGTGCGGCGGTAAGTCTGCTCGGTGATTGCAGCCAGCTCCCGCTGATGGGCGCGGAAGTCTTCAGCAGACTGCGTCCCCAACGCCCGCAACAATGCACGCGTGACGGCATTCTCCCTGCCGGGCGCCACGACGTCCACGATGCTGCCGTGGTCCACCCCTTCCAAAACACCCCAGGCAAAGTCCTCCGGTGGATCGGAGCGAACCCATCGCACCGGTCCCTGTCCCGGCCCCGCGTTCGTGCGTGAACCATCCACACGCAACGCTGCACAGTTGAGGTTCGTCCCTGCAATGACCACCACCCCGTCGGTCCCCGGCTTGTTCACCCACCCGCGGAGTCCCTTGTAATCCTCGATGCCCACGAGCACAGTCGTATGGACCGCATCCGCACGATAGGGCGGATCTTCGCGTAACAAGTCCCGTTCGGCCAACCACCACTGATAAGGGGCCGCCAGTTCCAGGCCGTCCAGCAGTTGACGGCCCACCTCGAGAAAATCGCCGATTTTCCAGCGTCCTTTGAACAGGGCGCCGAGGAACGACTTGCCCCGATGGGCCAGGGGCGAACCGAAATGAGCCGGTGCCAGCATCACCAGCCGCCGAACGGGGCACTCGGCCCAGGGCCGTCCCTCACGCAAGTAATACCGCCACAGCCAGTGGCGAATCACCAGTCCACCGGTCGAGTGCACGATCACGTTCATCCTGCACCGGGCCCGCCCGTGCCCGTCAATGAACCCCTCCTCCCGGAACCGGTCATGCAAACCGTCCGCCACATCGGCAAAGGTGAGGTTGTCCTCGCGCGATTCGTAGTCTGCGTAATAGACCGATTCCACCTGCCCAAGCCCCCGGGCGATCAGAAACTCCTTCATCCGCCGGAACGATGCGGAACAATCGCTCCAGCCGTGCAGCAGGACCGTGATTTCTGGCAGCATGGGTCGTTCGTGCGGCCCCGCGAGGCCACACCGTTCAAGGGGCGCCCACACCGCCCGTGCAGCGTTCCTCCGGCCGGACAAACCCGTTCCCTCCGGCCCTGCGCGCTCGCGTGGGCACTGCCCGGGGTTGAGGCCCTCCCGCATTCGAACTCGCGCAGCGCCCGGAGCCAAGGAAAACCTGAGCACGGCATTCCGGCCCCTCGTACCGAACCCGCTCGCGGATGCCCGGCGGTGCACCCCGCCGGTCGCACTGCTTCACCGGTGCGCCCCCGTCCGGTTGCCGTCCCCGCCTTGCGCTGCGGCCTCCCGGCACAAGGCCATCAGGGCCCGGTACACCGTCGCGGCGGCGTCCGGCCCGCAAGAGTTGATCTCCCCGTACGGTGCACGCGAAAGCCCATACGTGAAGGGCGGACGTTCATCCCACTGGGTCCGGGGGATCAGGTAACCGAGTTCGTCATTGGCCAGCCCCACCACCAGCTTCAGCCGGCCGGGCATCCCCTCGCGCAAGGGCGGAATCTCAATCGGTTCCCCCGGGAAATCGGCTCCCTCGGGCGTTTCCACACCGCCGTTGGCAATTTCCGGATACAATTCCCCCGGCACGCACGCCACCGTGGCATCGCCCACGCGGAGCAGGGCCACCTCGCTCCGGACACGGGGCGGCCAACTCACGTAACCGCGGTCCAGCACGCCCAACCAACCCGCCAGCCAGTAGCGCCAGTTGGTCACCCGCACTTCGATCGTGCGCGCCCAGACACCGATCGTTGCCTTGCTGCCGGACCCTCCCTCGGCCGCCCGCAGGACGGGCACGATTCGGGCCGCCAACCGATGCCCCAGCGCACGCGACTTTTCGTGCGAGGGCTCCCGCCACGGCCGGTCCGTCCACGGATCGCGAACGGTCACCCCGGGCGCCGTGGTCATCAGGCCGCCCACGGCACCGTTCAGGAAAAGGTGCACCCCGCCCAGCGCCGGCAGACGTTCCACGTCCCCCTCACGAACCCCGTGTTCCAAGGCGTCCCGCAACACCCCGCAAAAATCGGCCGTGATGTCCCGGTTTTTCGACCATGGCGTCTCCGGGTGATTGCCCCAGTTCACCCAACTCCCCAGCGTGCGCCCCGTCTCAGGCGAGAGGAATTGCAGGATCCGCAGGTCGGCGTCATACACCTCAGGCGGCCGGGTGTCCGTCACCAAACCACCCGGATCGCACGGCAGATGGTGAGTCACCAGTCGCGTCGGCTGCAGGCTCTCGACCGCGGCTCCCAGAGCCTCCACACAGGCCCGGCGCACACGCTCCAGGTACTCCGGATCCACGCCGCTGCGCCAGATGCGCGGTCCCCACAAGCCCAACAGGTCCGGCGTTGAATGGTTGTGAGTGCTGCAGATCATGACGTAATCGAGCCGCCACTCGGCTGGCAGGCGTCGCCTCACCCGTACGACGTCGTCGTGAAAGAACCCGATGGCATCCAACGCCACCACCCCGATGCGACGGTCTCCATCGTCGAGCACGCATGCCACCGCCCACAAATCGTCGTGCACCCGTTCCGCCACACGGTTCTGACCGAATCCGGCCAGGTAAACCGGCCGCCCCGACGCCAGGTCCGGCGTGATACGCACCCGACCAAACCCCGCCCGGAAGTCCGCTGCCGGAGACGGATTCGGAGGCAGTCGCACCTCGAGGCGATAGCCCGGTGTACGATCGCGAAAGGCGTACCAGGACCGCAGAAGCACCAGCACCAGCACAAGCGCGGTCGCCCACCACGCCATCCGAAGGCGGCGTCGGCTCCTGAGGAGGAGCCCTTTCCGCGCGGTGATGTTCCTGGACGGAGCTGACATGGAGGATGTCCCTGTTGGGACCCTCCCGGAGCCGTCCGACCGGTCCCGTTCAGGTTGTCGCAGGCACGGGTCGGACAACAGCCGCCATCGGGAGAGCGGGGCACCGGGACTCTTTTTGCCCGTACGCACCGACCCGGCAGCCCGCCGGGCCGGGCCGAGCCCATCTTCAAACGCACAAAGCACCACCCGGACAGGGCACTCTTCTGCCGGGCTCGTTCGCCTTTCCGATTTGGGACATTGTCAGGACGGGAGATCTCTTCGGGCCCCGGGTGTTCTGTCCACCGTGTCCGACGGCGGTCCGCGCCGGGCCGCAGTGCTCGCCACCAGTACGGCTACTCGTAACTCACACTGCCCCCCGATCGGGAGTCCAGCCACTGCTGGAAGGCCTCCGGACTTTCCACCACCAGCACACCCTGGGCCATGGCGGCGTGACCGTTCCCGCACAACTGGGCGCAGTAGATTCGATAACGCCCCTCGCGCGTGGGTGTGAAATGAACCGGCACGCGCATGCCCGGGATGGCGTCCTGCGTCAGACGCATGGAGGGGATCTTGAAGGAATGAATCACGTCCTTGGAGCTGACGTAAGCGATCACCGGCTTGCCCGCCGGCACGTGCATCTCGTTCAGTGAGGTGACGTCATCCTTGCCGGCCGGATCTTCCGGATCGATTCCGAAGATGTTCGTCTCGCTGACGAAGCGCGGGTCCTGCCGGCCCAACCGCCCGTCCGGACCGGCGTAACGGAAGTTCCAGTTGAACTGTTGGGCCATCACCTGAACGACCGTGGACTGGTCCTCGGGCGGGAACTCCTCGCTCATGTGCGCCCAGATCGGCACGGCCAGGAACACCAGGAGCAGGCCTTCCACCGTTGCCACCGCCACCTCCGCATAGGTCGAGACATGACTGCGGGCGCCGACGGCGTCCGGCCGCGGATGGCGCCGCTGATGAAAGCGCCACAGCACGTAAACGAAATAGATCAACCAACCCACAAACAGGATGGCCATCAGCCAGTGGACATACCCGATGAACCGGTCAATGCCCACTCCGTGGGCCGACGCCACCTCCGGCAATCCCAACCATTTGGTCATGACCGTTCCTCCCTCTTCGAACTCGTCGGTTCCCCGCGGCCGTCACTGCTCCGGCGGGATTCCTGGCGGATGGCGTGCACGAAAAAGGCCACCACGCCGCTCAGCACAATGGCCACCACCAAGACAAGCGCCACCACCGCCCAGGCCAGCCCCTTGCTGGCGGGCGCGCCCGGATCGCCGTAACACACGGCACAAGCCACGGCCGGCAAGGGCATGACCGCCGCCAGAGCGGCCGCCGCCCCGACCCGCCGGATCTGCGTTGTCAAGCCCTTCATAACCAAGCCGCCTTCTTGAGCTTTTTCAGAAAGTAGCAGCCGTAAAACACGACCAGAGCGCCCAACCCGACACTGGCCAGGCCCAGCACCAGATCCGAGCGTGACCCGGCCTCACCAGCGGCACGGGCCAGCAGCGCCCCTGCGGTGCCGAAGAACAGCAGGCTCAGCGCCGTGACAAACACCAAATGGACCGTCTTCAACGACATCGTCTCAACCTTTCGCCGCGGGGACCGCTCCGGGCTTGGGCACGTCTCCGTGTGCCCAGATGCACAGCCCCATCAATGCCACGAAAAACAGCACCGTAAACGCCAGCAGGAAATAAACCACATGCCGTTCCTGCAGCAAATGCATCAGGTGCCCCGCCACGATGAACGCGTTCACCGCGGCAGCACCCAGGATCAGGGCGATGCGCCAGCCCGAATCCGGCAGGGGCGCGTAGGCCACCCCCACCATGCAGAGGGTCACGACCGCCACCACCAACAGGACCGTGCGCCCGCGCGCCACCGCGGTCCGGTAGACTTCTCCGGGATTCGTCGTCTCGTTCATGGGTTCAGGTCAAATAAAGCAGCGGGAACAGGAAAATCCAGATCAGGTCCACGAAGTGCCAGAACAGACCGGCCACCTCCACGCGGTTGGTGAAATGTTCCGGGTCCAGGTGCCACAGCCGGCTGCCCGGTCCCCAAAGGTAGGCGAACACCACCAGGCCGCCCAGGACATGCAGGCCGTGCAGGCCGGTCAGCGTGAAGTAAATGGCCAGGAAGGTGTTGTGCCGCGGGGCGTAGTTCTGCATCCGCTCGATCTGTTCACGCGCGATGCGGATCTCCTCGTGTGCGCCGTGGGCGCGCCGGCCGTCCAACAACTCGCGGCGGTCCTCCACCCAACGGCCCTTCAACACCACGGCCTCGTCGGTCGTGCGGCTCTTCACCAGGTGGCCGTCGGCGATCCGCCCGTCTTTCAACCGCACCTCGTAGTGGGTCCACTTGTCATGGTACTCGTAGCCCTTGATCCCGAGGAACACCGTGCCCAGCAGCAGGGTCAGCCCCATGTGCAGCTTGAACTGGTCGAACCGCCGGGCGCGACAGGCCGCCCAGGCCAGGAAGGTGGTCACGGCCGAGGACGCCAGCAACAGCGTGTTGAGCGTGCCCAGAGGGACGCTCAACCACCCGTGCGGCCACGTGTCCGGCGGAGCGCCCACGCGCACGAACACGTAGGCGGAAAACAGGCCGCCGAACAACATGACTTCGGACGCCAAGAACAACCACATCCCCAACTTGGCGTTGTACACGCCGGTGTCGGGGCGGGGTCGAACAGTGTAGGCAATTTCCATGGATGAATCCCAACCTGCGGTTTCGCTAGTCGTGTTCTCCTAGGCCGCGTTTTGGGGCACGTAATCGGCCTGCCCGGCGGTCACGCCGTACTCGTAAGGGCCCCGGTACACCTTCGGGGGCTCGATGAAATTGCCGTGCGGGGGCGGTGTGGGGGTCTGCCACTCCAGGGTGGTCGCCTCCCACGGGTTGTCGCTCTTCACCGGTTCACCCCGCCAGACGCTGACGAAAAGGTTGATGATGAACGGAATCTGCGCCAACCCCAGCGCCAGCGCGGCCCACAGGATGAAATTGTTCAGACCCAGAATGGTGTCGCTGAGGGTCCCCTCGATTCCCGGCCCCATGCGGGTCGAGTAACTCAAGCCGCCATCCGACATGCGCCGCAGCATCCCGGCAAATCCCTGGGCGAACATCGGCAGGAACACCGCGTTCATGAACAGCAGCGAGCACCAGAAGTGCACCCGACCCCAGAATTCGTTCATGCGCCGTCCGGTCAGTTTGGGGAACCAGTGATAGATGCCGGCGAACAGGGCGAAGATGGTGCCCGGCGCCACCACGTAATGGAAATGGCCGATCACGTAGTAGGTGTCGTGCAACTGGATGTCGCTGGCGGCGAATCCCAGGGGCAGCCCCGTCAACCCGCCGATGCCGAACATCGGCAGAAACGCCAGCGCAAACAACATGGGCGTGTGCACCCGGATGCTGCCGCCCCACAGCGAGATCAGCAGGCAGGTCAGCAGGATCACCGAGGGGATCGAGATGATGATGGTGGTCGTCTGGAAGAAGGTGGAGATCCGCGTCCCCATGCCGGTGAGATACATGTGATGCGCCCACACGATGAACGAAAGGAAACTCAGCGTCAGCACCGCATAAACCATGGTGCGGTAGCCCCAGAGGGGTTTCCGGATGTTGTTGGCGATGACCTCCGCCACGATGCCCATGGCCGGCAGGATGAGCACGTACACCTCCGGGTGCGCCAGGAACCAGAACAGATGCTGCCACAACAGCGGGCTGCCGCCGCCGCTGATGTTGGCCGTGACGCCGCCCACCGCCAGGCCGGTGGGCAGGAAGAAGCTCGTGCCGGCCACCTTGTCCATCAACTGCAGGATCCCCGCGGCTTCCAGCGGGGGAAAGGCCAGCAGCAGAAGGAAGGAGGCGGCCAACTGCGCCCACACGAAAAACGGCAGCCGCATCCAGGTCAATCCCGGCGCCCGCAACTGTACGATGGTGGTGATGATGTTCACCGAGCCCAGCAGCGACGAGGTGATGAGCAGCACCATGCCGATCAACCAGAAGGTCTGGCCGTCGGTGGGGATGATGGTGGCCAGAGGCGAATAGGATGTCCAACCGGCCTGGGCCGCCCCGCCGGGAATCAGGAAACTGGCCAGCATCACCACGCCCCCCAGGAAATAGAGCTGGTAACTCATCATGTTCAAGCGCGGGAAGGCCATGTCGTTGGCGCCGATCATCAGCGGGACCAGATAGTTGCCGAATGCACCCACCGCCAGCGGCACGATCGCCAGAAAGACCATGATGGTCCCGTGCATCGCGCCGAACATGTTGTAAAGGTCGGGCGACATCACACCGTTGCTGGCCGGGCTGCCGAGAACCTTCTCCAGGAACCAGCCCACCACGGGAACCGGCTCCCCAGGATGAGCAATCTGCCAGCGCATCGTCAGGATCAGGAAAAAGCCCAGCAACAGGAAACAAAGCGCCGTCAATCCGTACTGGATCCCGATCACCTTGTGGTCGGTGGAGAAAACGTATTTGCGCCAGAACCCAAGATCGGGTTCATGCGCGTGGACCCCGTACGGGGGCGTCGTCACGGTTTTGGTCGTGGGTTGTACCATGGTCTCGAACCTCGTTTTCGCCCGGTCCTATCGCACTTTGTCAATGGTCAGAAACACCAGCAAAAGCGGCAGATACACAATGGACGCGAGGAAGAGCCGGCGTGCATCCGGATTGGACCGCGTGCGGGCAAACCGGAGCGCCGCGACCAGATACGCACCGCCCAGGACGACAGCCGCCACCGCGTAAAGCTTTCCCGCCACACCCAGCCACCAAGGCGAAAGGGAGACCGGCAGCAATGCCATCGTCCAGAGCACGGCCTGGCGGGCCGTCCGGCGCCCGCCCGGATCCACCTGCGGCAGCATGCGGAAGCCGGCCCGCGCATAATCGTCACGGTACATCCAGGCGATGCCGAAAAAGTGCGGCATCTGCCAGCAGGCCACGATGGCGAACAGGGACCATGCCGCCGCGGAAAGCTCACCCCGGGCCGCGGCCCAACCCACCACCGGCGGCAGGGCCCCCGGAATGGCACCCACCCATGTGTTCCACCAGGTGCGCCGTTTCAACGGCGTGTAAACACCGACGTAACTCACCAGAGCGACCGCCCCCAACAGTGCAGCCAACCGGTTGCAGCCCACCCCCAACACGATCAATCCCCAGGCGGCCATGAGGATCCCGGTGACCAGGGCGGTGCCCGGGCGAATCTGGCCCGCCGGCAACGGGCGATGTCGGGTCCGTTCCATGCGCGAGTCCACCTCGCGTTCCATCCACTCGTTCAGGACCGCCCCGCCTCCCGCCAGCAGCGCCATACCGATCAAAGTGGCCACCAGACCCGGCCCGTCCACCAGACCCGCGCAGGCCAGGTAATACCCGACCACGGTCGTCAGCAGTACAAGCGAGGTCAGGCGGGCCTTGACCAACTCGGCCCAGGCGGCGCACGGTCCGGATCTCTCCCGACCCGCCACACGGGCCAGGGTCGGTTCGGCTGTTTTGGTGGGGAAGCCGGGTTGCATGGGCCGGGACCTCAGGAAGCGGTCGCCATCGCCGCCGGCACCGCCCGGGGCAATGGCGCACTCTGGCGCACATTCGGTGCGTGGGCCGCGATGGCCAAGAGGGCGCCGGTGACGAAAGTGAGTGCCCCGACAACCACATGGAGCGTGGCCACATCCGCAGCCTTGTTGGACCAGACCGTCCAAGCCCCGAGGCCGAACTGTACGCAGACCAGCAGCAACCAAAAGGCCGTCACCCGGCGCAGGACGTGCCCGGGCTCCAGGCGCCGGCGCGTCTGCCACCAAGCAGCGGCAATGGCACCGGTCACGACCAGCGCCATCAGCCGGTGCGCCATGTGCACGCGGATGTGCGTGGCGGTGATGTCGTTGTAGGCGCGTGTCTCCACTCGTTGCCGGTTGTAACGCGCCACGGACTCGGGATCGGTCGCCGGCCAGAGCCGGCCGTAAGCGAGCGGAAAGTCCGGCACCGCCAGCCCGGCATGTTCATGCCGCATGGTGGCGCCCAGAATCAACTGAACCAGGATCAACGCGCTGGTCCAGGTGTACCACGGCCGCAAGGGGCGCAACCGCTGCGCAAGTGGACCCGACTGGAACCTCTGCCATGCGCGCGAGGTGAAAAGCGCCAGTGCCGCCATGAGGATCAGAAAAAGCTGGGCCGTCGTGGCATGCACGATGCCCAGCTCGTCTTTGAGCCAGACGACCCGCAGCCCGCCCAGGACACCCTGGACAACCACGAGGACAAGCGCCAACAGGCCGAGCCTGCGCAGCCGGGTCGGCTGGGGGGCGCACCGGGGCCAAAACCGGGACGCGATGAGCGCCGCCAGGCCGGAGCCCCCCAACACCACCGCGTCCTGCCAGCGAGCCGGGGCCAGCAGGAGGACAGTGGCCCCGAGGACCAGCGCCACCCACCCGCCGCGCATCAGCCACGGCCGGGCCGGTGCGCCATGCATCCAGACGGCGAGCACCAGCGTCAGCAGCCCCACCAGCGCGCCCAGCAGCCGATGGGTATGCTCGTAAAAAATGCCCCCGATCCAGGCCGACACGGGGAAGAAAAACATGTTGTACCCATACGTGTTCGGCCAATCGGGGACAGCCAGGCCGGCGCCATGGCTGGTGACAAGACCACCGGCCCCGATGAGCACCAGCACGGCACAGGCCGTCAACACCGCAAAGCGGTGCAACGCACTGGATGACGCACCCGACACTTCCACGCTCCCACACCGGCGACCGCGTTCCCACACCCGACATTCACCCCGGACCGCGTCAGCCGTCGCCCTTGGGTGGCGGTTACTTGACCTCGAAGACGAAGTCCACGTTGACCACGCCGTCGGTGACCTCGATCTCCTTCTTCAAGGTGCCCAGCTTGCGATGCGAGGCCTCCAACGTGTACTTGCCGGGCGGCACGTCCTTGATCACGTACGTCCCGTCCTCGCTGCTCAGTGCGAACCAGGGATGGTCCTCCACGCACACGTAGGCGAACATCCACGGATGGACGTCGCATTTGAAGCGCAGGAACTTCTCCGGGGCGTCGAAGCTGAATTTCAGGTCCGGACCCCCGGCCAACTGGGCCTCGTTACGCTCCTTGTTTCCGGGTGCCGTGGGTGTGGCGTGTACGTTGTGCAGAAGCGGATCGGAGTTCTTCACCAGCAGGGTCTGTTTGGTCTGGATGGCCAGCACGTAGGGCACGTACTGGCAACCCTTCTGGTCCAGCACCGCCGGAGGTGCGCTGGCGCCGGTGCTCTTGCCGGTGATCCCGGCCAGCGTCACGAACACGTCGGCCAACCCGCCGTCCGCGCCGACGCGGTACATCGGGACGTGTACGGCTTCCTTGACCAACTTGCTGCAATTCGGATCCGCAGACAGGTCCTTGACCACCGGATTGGCCGGCGGCGTTCCCTTGAGCGTGATCTTGCCCCGAATTTCCCCGGCAACGGCAGACAAGGCCATGCCCGTCGCCACTGCCACCACAACACCCAGATGTTTCGCTTTCATATACCCCATCAGAACCCTTTTGGACACGCAATGTATCCGGACCGGGCGGCGGGTCAAGCACCGCGGTCCGGAACGCGCGCTCCGCCGCGTGGGAGGAGAGGCGCGGCGCGGCTTTCCCAGCCGTTCTGGACTGGAGTCCGGCCCGCCGGGCAGCAGCTTCATGGGCTTCGTTTCGCCGGTCCAAGACTAATCGGCCCGCCCGCCGGATGAACCCAACCGCCTGTGCAGAAACGCATTGACCGGGATCCTGCGCAATGCCCAAATGAGACCATGTCAAACATTCCTGGGGACCTGCGCTATACGAAAACCCACGAATGGGTCCGGTTGACCGACGGCGTGGCCACCGTGGGCATCACCGACCATGCTCAAAAAGAGTTGACCGACATTGTGTTCGTGGAACTGCCTGCCGTGGGCCGGGAGGTTCAGGCCGGTGAAGCCTGCGGCGTGGTGGAATCCGTCAAAACCGCCAGCGACTTTTACAGTCCCCTCAGCGGCCGGGTGACCGAGGTGAACCAACCGTTGGTGGACAACCCGGGCTGGATCAACACCGACCCGTACGGCCAGGGCTGGCTGTTCAAGCTGGCGCCCAGCCGACCCGAGGAACTCGAGCAACTTCTGACCCCCGATCAATACCGCGCCCAACTGGGCGAGGGCTGATGTTCTCCGGGACAGTGACGGGCTCCGGCTGTTTGCAGCCGCGCCCGGCGCCGGCTACTCTCCTCACCGTGCAACCGCAAAGGGTGCGATTGTTTGTCAAACCGTGGTGTCCCTGGTGCCAGCGGGCCGAGGCCTGGCTCCAGGCTCGCGGCATCACCTACGACCGACTCGACGTCACACGGGATCGTCAGGCTTGGGATGAAATGGTCCGGCTCTCCGGACAGACCCTGGCGCCCGTGATCGAGGTGGACGGAGCCGTTCTGGCGGATTTTGGTCCGGAGGAACTGGCCGCGTTCTGGCAGGAGCAGGTCGCGGGCCGCCAAACTTCCTGACGCCCGATGGCCATCAAGATTCATCCCCCTCCGACCGGTTGCGGCGGTTCAGGCGCCGCCGCGCCCCCCACCCGGCTGCCGGCCTGGCTGCGCCGTGCACTGCCCACGAGCCCGGTGTTCGGCCGGACGCGTGCCCTTCTGGAAGAGCTGCGGCTCCACACGGTGTGTGAAAGTGCCCGTTGCCCCAATCACTGGGAATGCTGGAGCCGTGGCACCGCCACCTTCATGATCGGCGGCGACCACTGCACACGCGCCTGCCGGTTTTGCGCCGTCACCACGGCCAAACCGCTGCCTCTCGACCCGGACGAACCCCGGCGGGTGGCCGAGGCCACGCACCGGCTGCGCCTGCGGCACGTGGTCATCACCGCCGTGGCCCGCGACGACCTGCCCGACGGGGGTGCCGACCATTTCCGGCGCACCATCGAAGCAGTGCGCGAGCGGAATCCCGGCACGGTCATCGAGGTCCTCACACCGGATTTCAACGGGGACCCGGACGCCGTGGCCACGGTGTTGTCGGCGCGACCCGAGATCTTCAATCACAACCTGGAAACCGTCCGGCGGTTGACACCGGCGGTCCGACACCGCGCCACCTACGATCGGTCCCTCCGGGTGCTCGAGCTGGCGCGGCGCCTGGCCCGGGGCCCGCTCTGGACCAAGTCCGGCCTGATGCTCGGCCTGGGCGAAACGGCCGAGGAAGTGCTGGGCGCACTGCGGGACCTGCGTGCGGTGGGGTGCGACATCGTCACGCTCGGGCAGTATCTGCGGCCCACACCCGCCCATCTGCCGGTCGTGGAATACGTCCCGCCCGACCGATTCGCGTGGTACGGCGAGCAGGCACGGGCCCTGGGGTTCCGCCACGTTGCCAGCGCGCCCATGGTTCGCAGCTCCTACCACGCGGATGATTTTCACGTGGAATCCGCAGCTTCGGCCGGCCCGGGCGCACCGCACTGAGCCGATGCTCACCGCGGCGCGGGCGCGCCGGCCCGCTCAGGAGGAGGGGGCCGGCCAGGAACCCCACGCACGGCCGCGCAACCCGTCCCACACGAGGTACCACAGGAAGAGCGAATTGTATTTGACGTAGCGCGGCCCCAACCGGCGCGGCTCGGTCGCCATCCGATACAGCCAGGTCAATCCCGCCCGCTGCATCCAGAGCGGTGCATCGGGTTTGAGCCCGGCGTTGGCCTCGAAGGCAAACCCGACCACCAGCACCACCCCGCGGCGCAGGTGCGGCTTGTACCGGGCGGCCCACCGCTGCTGCTTCGGCGCGCCAAAACAGATCCACAGATAATCGGGCGCCAGGGCGTTGATTTCCGCCAGCACCCGTTCTTCGTCGGCCGGCTCCAGCGACCCATCCGCCAGGCAGCGACCGTGATAGCCGCCCACGAAACGCAGGCCGGGATTGGCGGCCGTGAAGCGCCGGCAAAGGCGTTCGGCGCATTCCTCGCTGCCGCCCACCAGATAGTGCGTGCTGCCCGCCGGTGCGCGCTCCAGGAAGTAGCGCATGAAGGCCGGCCCGTACACGCGATCCCGCAGGCCCGCCCCGGCCAGATTCATGCACCAGGTCAGCGGCGTGCTGTCGGAGACCAGGCAGTCGAATGTCTCCATCACCCGCCGGAAGGCCGGGTCGTGTCGGATGAGCGTGACGATCTGGGTATTGGAGAACGCCACCGTGGTCGGCCGGGTCCGCCCCGCCCAATCCACGCACCGCCTCGTGAGGTCGGCATAGGTGGTGACCAGGAGCGGCGCTCCCAGCACATGCACGTAACGGGCCTGGCCGAGGGATCCACTCATGAGCGAAGCATCCTCATTCAACCGCCCGTGGCGGGGCTGTCCGATGCCGGGTCCGGCTGCAGGGGGTTGTTCGGCGTTCCGGCGGGGGCGGTCAGCTCGGGCTGTTCGGTGGCGGCCGGCTTTGCGTCGGAGCGGGCGGTCTGGTCAGGCGCCGGAGGTTCCACCGCCACCACCGCCGGCCGCACCAGCCGTCCTTGGAACAGGATGCCGGTGGCGAGCGTTTCCCGGACCACCGATCCCTCCGGCGGCGTCTGCCCGTCGGGTGTCTGGTGGCGTTCGGGCTGAAAAGGCTCGCCCGGCGGGACTTCGAACGGCACCACGCCCAGGCGCCGTGCCGCGTCCCGACAATGGTTCTGGAACTGGGTGAGCTGCTCGATCAACCGGGGCTGGCCGGAGCGCAGCCCGGCCGTGTACAGCGCGTACACGTGGTCGAGGATCCAGACCAAGACCTGCAACCACTCGCCCTCGGCCCGGCGCAGTTTTTCCACCTCCAACCGCAAGGTGGCCTTTTCGGTATCGTTGGCCCTTTCCAGAAAGGCGGTGAACTCGCGGACTTCCGCAGCCATGCGCTCGGCGATCTCCCTGGCCTGCGCGGCCGTGCGCGCGGCCTGGTCCTGGATCATTTGCCAGTTGTCGGTGGCCTCGGCGATCCGCCGGGCGGCCGTCTCGGCATGACGCGCCTGCAGGAGTCCTTCGGCCAGCGTGGCCGTCTCCAGGCGCCGGCACAGCGCCCGGTACTCCAGCCAGAAAGGCGCCACACCCAGTGCCGCGCCCGTCACCAGACAAATGGTGCTGCCCCAAATGACCGCCGCGCTCAGAGGGAACTTCGCCTGCGCAACCCAGTACACCGCCGCCGCCAACAGCACCGCATCGCCCAGCAAAAACGGCCAGAGGCGAATTCGTGGAGCTTCCGATGCGTCCATGCCGCGCAGTCTGCCCGTCCCCCTCCGCCGTTTCAAGGGCCCAGACCCGACGCCCCCGGGACTTCCCGTCGGCTCAGCCGGCCCGGCGCCCGAAACGGGGCGACTGACGCCCCGGCTTGCCCACGATGGGGGCACGGTCGCGTTCCCGGCGGGTTCTTGGTCGTCACCGCTGCAGGATCTCGTGCATGCATTCTTCGGGCCGCCCCTCCCTCGATGGACGCCGACTCCGACACCCCACCGTGCGCGTGTGCCGGTCCGCAAAGCAGGTTCAGCGCAGGAGCCGGGACTTGCCGAGATCCACGTACTGCGGCAGGGCACGCAGTTCCAGAGTCAGGCCGCGGTTCGTTGCAGGCAGGCGGCTTTCCTGACCGTCCCCCGCAACCACGCGCCAGCCTTCCGGCGGCGGTGTTCCCTCCACCTGCAACGTCACGGTGGAGGGCGGTTCCACCGACCAGGCCGCCAGCCGGGTCATGCCCAGGTGGTTGGTAAGGAGCAACACCCAGTCCGATTCGCGTTCGAGGGGGAACCGTCCGGCCACCGCGTAACCAGTCAGTTCACGCGCCAGGGTTTGGACCGCCTGATAGGCCGGTTTCGGATTCAGATCCGCGTCCACCACCCCGAAATTGTGCTCGCGTTCATGCGGGTCACGCCCGTCGTTTTTCCAGTCGTACCAGATGGAGAGCGGCACCCCCATCGAGAGGTTGAAAAGTTGTTGCCGGACCAGGAAGGCGGCCTGGGTTTCGGGCGACACGTCTTTGCCATCGGTGGACCAGCCCCATTCGCTGCTGACGATCGGGATGGGTTTCGCGCGCCCTGCAGGGGTGTGCGCGTCCACGCGCTCGCGCAGCCGGCGGTACTCCGCCTCGGCGGTCTCGGGCGGACGCCGAAACCGGTACGGATGCACGCTCACGCCGTCCAAGTACTCCAGAATGCCCGAGGCGAGGAACCGTTCCATGAACGGGGGATCGAAACCGGAGATCCCCGGAGCGATGATGGCAGCCTGAGGTTCGGCCGCTCGGATGGCCCGGCAGGTGGCACGGGCCAGCCGGATGTAATCGTCCACGTTCGGATGCGGTCGCCAGAAAAAGATGTTGGGCTCGTTCCAGATCTCCCAGACCACGCCCTGGCGCGCATACCGCGCGGCGGCGGCTGCGGCCCATCGAGCAAACGCTTCCACGCTTTCGGGTTTGCGGGGCGACGCCACGTTGGTCTCGGGCCGGCCCGTGATGGGGTTGGTCGTCTGCACGCTCTCCTCGTAAAGGCGGTGAGAGTAATCGAGGATGAAGAGGGCGCGCAAACCGCGCCGGCGAAGGTTTCGCGTCAGTTCATCGTAGCCGCTCCAGTCGTACTCGCCCCGGCGCCGTTCCACGGCCTCCCAGGTGAAGTCCATGCGGACCCAGCGAAATCCGGCCGCTGCAATCAGGTCGAGGTCCCGTTCGTGGCCGGTGACGAAGTGGATGTTGACGCCCACGCCATCGGGCAGTCGAAGCGCGGGCAATTGGGCAGCCACCATGCACGGCAACCCCAGCGCCATGCCGAGGGAGGCGACGACCGGTTTCATGGCCCCACCCAAGGCGGGTGCTCGGATTCTGTCAAGCGCGGGACGGCAATGGACGTTGTCCGGAATGACGCCCGTGCTTCGCATGCGGGTCCGGGCTGCCAGGCCTCCGCAATCAGTCGCACGATCAACGCGACGACCACCGCAAGGAACACCGGTCGGATGAAGCGTGGACCGCCGCGGGCGGCCATGTGCGCGCCCAGCCGTGCTCCACAAGCCTGGGCGAGGCCCATGGACAAACCCAGCGGCACGTGCAGCGCCCCGCCGGCCGCGAACACCGCCAGCGCGCCGGCGTTGCTGGCAAAGTTCATGAACTTCGTGCGGGCGGTGGCGCCGGCCAGATCGAGTCCCGCCCCCGTCACCAGCGCGGCCGCCCAGAACGTGCCGGTGCCGGGCCCGAAGAAACCGTCGTAGAACCCGAGCACCACGGCGGCCAGCGGTTCGAACCCGGATGGCACTCGACGCTGCGGGCGGGGATGCAGGCCGAACCGGGGACGGATGGCCGTCCACAGTGCGACCAGCAGCAAAAGCAACGGGATCAGCTTTCGCAACAGGACGGGTTCCACGGCCTGCACCGCAAGGGCGCCTCCTGCGGCGGCCGCGCCGGCCAGCAGCATGCCCGGCAGACAACTGCCCGGCTTGACCAAACCGGCGCGGGCGTATTGGACAGCAGCGGTGCCGGAGCCCAGCACGGCCTGAAGCTTGTTCGTACCGAGCGCCTCATGCGGAGGCACGCCTGCGGCCAGCAGCGCCGGCACGGTCAACAAGCCGCCGCCACCGGCTATCGCGTCCACCCAGCCGGCCGCGCCTGCCGCAGCCACACACGCGATCCAGGTCCACGGCTCCATCCGTCGCGGCAGGCTAACGACGAGTTCGACCGGTCCGCCAGTGCACAACGTGCAGGCAGACATCACGCGCCCCATGCGTTCCAACCTCTGCCTGCTCCACCGCGTCAGCTCCGGGACGGCCGGGACGACAAATCCGCGGGCCCGACGGCAGCCGCACAATTTTTTGTGCGCCAGCGGTACGTTTTGATTCACAAACGACGGTTGATCTGGAACAATTCCACCGCATCCTCGGCGCGGGCGTCCTCGCTGCGGGCGCCACGACCTGAACAACGAGTCACGCTTACAGGGAAGCGGAAATGGCAGACAATCAGAGCGGCGTGAAAACAACGAAGGGACCGGTCAGCACGTTCATCGAGGAACATTTTCGGCACTTCAATGCCGCGGTGGTCAAACGCGCCAGCGACGCCTACGTTCAGTTGCTGGAACGGGGCGGCCGGATGTTCCTCGCAATGGCCGGGGCCATGAGCACGGCTGAGCTGGGCCGTTCGCTTGCCGAGATGATCCGGCGCGACAAAATCCACGCCGTCTGTTGCACCGGGGCGAATCTGGAGGAGGACCTGTTCAACCTCATCGGGCAGCGCGACTACGTGCAGGTCCCCGAGTACCGCGACCTCACGCCGGCCGAGGAGCTGGAACTGATGCGGCGCGGCCTGAACCGCGTCACGGACGTCTGCATCCCCGAGCGTGTGATGATGGAGATCCACGATCGCCTGCTGCCCCGTTGGCAGGCGGCGGAAAAGGCCGGGCAACGGCGTTTCCCGCACGAGTACCTCTACGATCTGCTGCGCAGCGGGGAGTTGGAACCCCTCTACCAGGCCGACCCGCGGCACAGCTGGATGCTGGCGGCGGCCCAGAAAGACCTGCCGCTGTTCGTGCCCGGCTGGGAGGATTCCTCCCTGGGAAACCTATTCGTGGCCCGCGTGGCCGACGGCACCCTCCGGGAGGTCCGCATCATCCGCAGCGGGTTGGAGGCGATGCTGGAACTGCTGCGGTGGTACGAGGAAGCCTCGGCCCGGCACCCGGTCGGCTTCTTCCAGATCGGCGGCGGCATCGCCGGCGACTTCGCCATCTGCGCGGTGCCGCTGCTCCGGCAGGACCTCAAACGAACGAACGTCCCCCTGTGGGCCTATTTCTGTCAGATCAGCGACTCGACCACCAGCTACGGCAGCTATTCGGGGGCGGTCCCCAACGAAAAGATCACCTGGGGCAAACTGGCACCGGAAACGCCGCGGTTCATCATCGAGTCGGACGCCACGGTGATCGCGCCGCTCATCTTCGCGCGGGTCCTGGGTTGGTGAACCGGCCGGCCCGGTCCCGACCGGTGGAGGGCTTGCGCCCGGGACAAAGCGCCGCGTAGGCTGGGCGCCCGTGCGTCTGTTGGATCGGTATCTGCTTCGCGAGTTGGCGGGGCCGTTGGTGGCCTGTCTGACCGGCTTTCTGCTGGTCTGGATCACGGCCGACCTGCTCGGACGCATGGAAGATTTTCAAGGCCGACACCTTCCCTGGCAGCAGGTGCTGATGTACTACGGCTGGCGCATGCCGGAATTCCTCGCCCTGGTCCTGCCCATGGGCCTGCTGCTGGCCCTCCTGTACGCCCTGCACCGGCTCGCCCGGGCGCACGAGATCACCGCCATGCGCGCCGCGGGGCTGAGTCTGTGGCGCATCGCCCTCCCCTACCTCTGGGTGGGCGCATTAAGCAGCGGGTTGATGTGGATGCTCAACGAGTCCTGGGGACCGGCAGGTGCCCGCCGCGCCGAGGGCGTGCTCCGGCCCGACCGGGACGCGGCCGACGAAACGTTGTACATCCCCAACTTCGGCTTCATGAACCGGCGGGATCAGCGCGCCTGGCACGCCGACGCGTTCGATCGCCTCACCGGCGAGATGACCGGGCCGCAGGTGGAATACCGCACAGCAGACGGCCGGCGCCGCTGGCTGTTCGCCCGGCGCGCCCTCTACACCAACGGCGTGTGGACATTTTTCGACGTCCGGGAATTCGAGAGTGATCCCAACGGACCGCGCCACCTCGTGCCTGTACGGAATGCATCTTCACTGGCCCGGCCGGATTTCACCGAAACGCCCGAACAGATGTACAGCGCCCACCTGGTCCGCGGCCGGTTGGAACGCCGCATCTCGCGCAAGCTGGACCTGCCGGTGCGCACCCTGCGGGAGTACGCGCGGCTGAATCCGGACCTGTCCCCCGAGGAACGTGCCTGGTTGGAAACCCAGCTTCAGGGACGGTTCTCCCTGGCGGCCACCTGCCTGGTGGTGGTGCTGATCGCGCTGCCGTTCGGCGTGATGCCCGGACGGCGCAATGTGTTTTACGGCGTGGCTGGCAGCATTTTTGTGGCCTTCGCCTACTTCGTCCTGCAACAGGTCGGCCTGGCACTGGGCACCGGCGGTCATCTCCCGCCGTGGCTGGCCGCCTGGTCTCCGAACCTGGTTTTTGCAGGTCTGGGCGTGATCCTGATCAACCGGTTCCGATGAGTTCGTCCTCCCATCCAGAACCGAGACTGCCCTCCCACGCGCCCAAGGTCAGCGATCCCGACGCGCTGGCCCGGCGGCGCGCGCAGTTGGAATGGTTGCTGGCCGTTCATGCCGCCACGGACGAGAAGGAAACCACCGGACCGGCCTTGGAAGCGGCACTGGAGGTGGTCCGGCGGGCGGTTCGAGCCGATGCGGGTCTGGTGGTGCTGTTGAATCCCACCACCGGTTTCCTGGAATGGCAGGCCGCCCTCGGCCTGCCGGAGTCGGCACTGCGCGAACCGTTGCGGGTCAGCGAAGGCATCCTGGGCTGGGTCACCCGCACCGGACAGGTGGCGCGCATTGACCGCCTGGAGGAGGATCCACGGGCGGAAGCCCTGCGTCCGCGTGCGCGGTCGCTGCTGGCGGTGCCGCTGGACGTGGCCGACCCGGTCCGCGGGGTGTTGGCGGTCCTGTCGGATCGGCCGGCCGCGTTCGGTCCCTGGGAAACCGGGTGGCTGGAGCTCTGCGCGGACGAACTGGAGCGGCTGATCCGGCGCATCTGGAGCCTGGAACGGCTCCGGTTGCGCGGTCAGATGTTCGAACGTCTGGCCGAGGTCAGCCCGAAGGTTCACGGTGCCTACAGCCTGGACGACGCCCTGAACACCATCACGCGCGAGGCCGGTTTGCTGATGCAGGCGCGTCTCTGTTCGCTGTTGTTGCTGGATCCCGAGGGCCAATGGCTGGACTTGAAAGCGGCCTGGGGCGCCGGACCGGCCTACCGGAACAAGGCGCGACTCAGTGTGGCGGAGAGTTTCGTGGGCGAGGTGGTGCGACGCCGCCGGCCCATGCAGATCAGCAACGTGCAGACCTCGAGCCGCTACCAGCACACCGCCGTCGCGCGCGAGGAGGGATTGGTCGCCCTGCTGAGCGCGCCGTTGATTTCCGGTCACCGCAGCGTGGGGGTCCTGAACGTTTACAAGGGCCATCCTCATGTGTTCTCGGACCTGGAAGTGGCGGTGCTGCGCGCGTTCGCCGATCTGTCGGCCCAGGCGTTGGAGCGGACCCGCTGGCACGAGCGTCTCTTGGAACTGGAAGAACAGCTCCGCCGCAATGAACGGCTCGCTGCACTCGGATTGCTGGCCGCCGAGGTGGCCCACGAGGTCCGCAATCCCCTGACGGTCATGCAAATGCTCTATCACTCGCTGAACCTGCAGTTCCCACCGGGGGATCCCCGGGCCGAAGACGCCGCCGTCCTGGGCAGGAAGATCGAACAACTCAACCGCACCGTGGAACGAATCCTGGACTTCGCCCGCCCGGGCGAGACCCGGTTTGGCCCCGTCCCGATCAACCCCCTGCTCGAGGAACTGGCCCGGTTGGTCCGGCACAAGCTGCGCCAGGCCAACATCGAACTGGTCTGGCGACCCGATCCGCGCCAGCCGGTCGTCTGGGGCGACGCCGGCCAGCTGGAGCAGGTGTTTCTCAATCTCGTGCTCAACGCCACCGAGGCCATGCGCGAAGGCGGACGATTGACCCTCATCACCCGCGACCAGGGTGAAGCGGTGGAAATCCTGGTGGAAGACACCGGCCCCGGCATGACCCCCGAACAACGGCGCCAGGCGTTTCGTTCCATGCTGCCGTCCACACGCCAGGGCGGCACAGGACTGGGCCTGGCCATCGTGGGACGAATCGTGGAAGCGCACCAGGGCCGTGTACGAGCGGAAGCGCCCCGGTCCGGCGGCACTCGCGTGCGGGTCACCCTGCCGGCGGCGCCGCCCGACGCGCACACGCCCGGCAACGCCGCCGCGCCTGCATGAGCGGGCTATGGCACACGTTTCGGGAATTGCTGGTCACACCCTTCCAACACGGGGAGCTGGTGTGGGGCATCGTGCCGCTGTACTTCGGCCTCTTGCTCAGCGAGACCACGCCCGCACGGGCCGACTACCGCACCGCCATCCAGACCGGTTTCAGCTTTCTCTGGTCGGCCGCACACTGGGTCTATCCTTATTTGCGATTCGGGAGGTCGGGCTGGCCCGCGGCCGCGTGGGATCATCTCCCGGTGATCAACCTCTGCGTGACGCTGCTGGCGGCCGGTCTGGGGACACTGGCGCTGGTGGGCGGGTTGCGCCGCCGGTTTCTGCGGGGGACACGGTTCCTGGGCCACAGCCGGTTCGCCAATTACTTCATGATCGCCATCTTCCCCATCCAATCGGGACACCTGCCCTGGACGTGGGAACGACTGGCCGCCGTGGCCGCGTTTGCGCCACCGGTGTGGGTGATCCTGCACTTCGGCCTGATGCCGTTCCGGAGATGATTGTCCGTCCGGGTGGCGCCCGCGTTGCGCCCGGAGGGCCGCCGCCGCCCCTAGGCCACCTCCTCCAACACGGCCGCCAGTTCCTCGGCCGTCAGCGGGACGGGATTGGTCTTCATGCTGTTGGCCTGAAGCGCCTTTTCCACCAGCCCGGGGATCAACCCCGTGTGAAAACCGTACTTCGAAAGTCGCGGCATCCGGAGCGTCTGCGTGAGCTCGCGCAACCAGGCCACGCCGTCCTCCGGCGTGGCGTCGGCGCGGCCCGTCAACCACTGCGCCGCCCGGGTGTAGCGCTCCCACGCGGGGTGATGGGGCGCGCGTTGGCGGAGTGCGCGCACGTTGGCATGCGTCACTGCCGGCAGCAACACTCCGCAAGCCACCCCGTGCGGAATCGGCAGGGTGCCCCCGAGCGGCCCGGCCAACCCATGCACGGCACCCAGCCCCGCGTTGCTCAACGCCAGCCCGCTCAACAGTGCCGCCCACGCCATCTCTTCGCGGGCACGCAAATCCGTGCCATCCTCCCACACCCGGCGAAGACTCCGGGCCGCACGGGGCAGTCCCTCCGCGCAACAGGCGTCCGTGAGGAAGTTGGCCCGCGGCGAAACCCACGCTTCCAACAACTGCGTCAAGGCGTCCAGGCCCGCCGCGGCGGTCACATCCGGTGGACAGGCAAGGGTCAACTCCGGATCCACCACGGCCGCGCGAGCGACCAGGAAAGGGCTGCGGAAGCTGACCTTCACGCGCTTGTCCGGCACGGCCAACACCGCGTTGCGTGTCACCTCGGCCCCCGTGCCGGCAGTGGTCGGCACGGCCAGAAAGGGCAGTCCCGGCCCCGGCAACGGCCGGGCCTGCCCCACCACTTCCAGATAGTCCTCCACCCCGCCCGTCCGCGGCACCAGGCCCGCCACGGCCTTGGCCGTGTCCAGGGCACTGCCCCCGCCGAACCCGATCACCAGATCACAACGTTCCTGCCGGGCCAGTCCCACGCCCTGACGGACCGTGGCCACCTCGGGTTCCCCGCAGACGCCGAAGCGAACCGGTTCCAGCCCGGCCTCACGCAATGCCTCAAGAACCGGCCCGGCCCGCTGCGGACTCCGGCCGGTCACCACCAACGGCCGCCGGCCGTACGCCCGGGCCCACACGGGGAGTTCACTCCTGACTCCCGCACCGAACAAGATTCGCGCCGGACCGGCGAATTCCCATCGCAAGGCTGCCTTTCCCGCTCCGTCCGTCATGGCGCCATTGGAGTGCCCGCCACGTTCACCGGTCAAGCCGGTCCACTCCCGCTTTTGCATGCCGGGTCGTTTGTCCGAGGCCCGTCCCCGCCTGCCAATGTGACATCACGGAAAGAACCCCCACGCCGGCTCCAAACCACACCGGCCGGGAGCCAACAGCCACAGCCCTCGAACACGGTGATGCCGAATAGGCCCGGGTGGATTTCCGACATGGGCGGGAGCCGGGCGAAAGGCTTTTCATGGGGAGCGAACCGGTACAAGTTCGGTCCGCGCCGGTTCGTCACGAACGGAAAGTGTGTGCGAGATGAAAACCATGGCTTCGGATCCACGGCTGCGCGGCCAATCATCAGGGGCACCTGCGCGATCGCGCACAATTTTCCCCGTCCTGCTGGCCCTGCTCGTTTCAACCGTGCCCGGCAACGCGCAAACCACCAACCCGGGCACGGGCAGCACCGGCAGCACCAGCCCGGGCCCGCGCAGGTTCGGTGGTCGCATGGAGAATCTGCCGGTCACGCTGGATCTGAACGGCGGATGGATCGAGGCGCACACACCCCATTTCGACCTCCGACTCAGCCGGCCGACGCAGGTCCTCACCTCCTTGCGGCCGCGGGGCGACGCCTTCGACTTCCTGCCCGCCGACCAACTGGAGTTTCGTTCCCGGGCCGGTTTCCATCACCTGGGGGACATCATCCTGCGCGTCCGGCGCTCGGGTGAAATGAACTGGACCGAATGGTCGTCCGCCCGGGCCAGCCGGGACATCCGGCCTCTCGATCCACCCGAGGGCGCAGTGGCTTCGGCAGATCTCGGGCCCTCGTTGCCCGCGGACTTTCCGCTGTCCGTCCGGCGCACGTGGCAGATCGAAAACCGCCATCTGGTGCTCCGATTCGAACTGCGAAACCGCACAGAACAACCGGTGGAGATCGGTGGACTGGCGTTCCCCGTGGTCTTCAACAACCTGATCCACAACTTCCTCACCCGGCGGGCGCGCTCCCTCGAGGAATCCCATGAGTCCTGCGTCTTTTTCGACCCCTACATCGGTCTGGATGCAGGTTACCTGCAGGTCACACGCCTCAACGGGCGTGGACCGGCCCTGCTGGTGGTCCCGTGGAACCACACGCCCTTCGAAGCCTGGCAACCGCTGCGGGAGCCCGCGCCGATCATGCAGACGTTCGAAGGGACCTTCGCATGGACCGTTCACAGCCGCGCCTGGGCCGAGCAAGAATGGCGCCCGGCTCGACCCTGGAACCCTCCCACCTCGGCCGTGTTGGCGCCGGGACAGACCCGTTCGTACGGACTCCGCCTGGTCCCTGCCGAAGAGATCCGGAAACTGGAAGCCGCCCTGCAGGAGGCCGGCCGCCCGGTGGCCGTGGGTGTGCCCGGTTACATCCTGCCCATGGATCTGGACGCGCGTCTGTTCATCCGCCACCGGCACAAGGTGCGTGCCCTCGCCGCCGATCCACCCGGGGCCCTCGTGCTCCAGCCGTTCCAACCGGCTTCACCGGAGTGGCAGGGCTGGCGCATACGCGGGCGCCGGTGGGGTCGTGCCCGGCTGGACGTGACCTACGAGGACGGCCTGCGGCAGACGATCCACTACTACGTCATCAAGCCCATGCCGGAGGTCGTGTCGGACCTGGGCCGGTTCCTTTTCACGCGGCAATGGTTCGAAGACCCGGACGATCCCTTCGGGCGCAGCCCCTCCATCATGACGTACGACCGCGAAGCCGACCGCATCGTCACGCAGGACAGTCGGGTCTGGATCGCCGGGCTGAGCGACGAGGGCGGCGCCGGTTCCTGGATCGCCGCGGCATGCAAGCTCTGGGCACAACCCGACCCCGACCAGGTCCGGAAGTTTGAACGGTTCGTCAACGAGGTCCTCTGGGGCAGGTTGCAGTACAGCGAGGGTGAGCTGCAGTACGGCGTCCGCAAGAGCCTCTTCTACTATACGACAAACCCGATCCCGGGCTTCACCTACGATCCCTCGTTGAACTGGGGCACCTGGACGAGCTGGCCGGAACGGGAGGCTCGCAGTGTGGGTCGGGCCTACAACTATCCCCACGTGGTCATCGCCTACTGGACGCTCTACCGGCTGGCACGGACGCACACCGGGCTGGTGACCTCCCATCCCTGGGAGTGGTTCCTCAACCAGGCATGGCACACGGCGATGTTCCTCACCTCGCGCAGGCCGGACGGCCGCTGGCGCGTCGGGTACGTGGAATGGGGCCTGATGGAGGGGACCGTGTTCGTCGAGCTCTTGAAGGATCTCAAACGGGAGGGACGCAGCGACCAGGCCCGCGCACTCGAGGAACGCATGCGCGAACGGACCGAACACTGGATCCACCGGAAGTACCCCTTCGGCAGCGAGATGGCCTGGGACTCCACCGGACAGGAGGAGGTCTACGCCTGGTGCAAGTACTTCGGCCACGAAGAGCAGGCCCGCGTCACCCTCGAAGCCATCCTGGGCTACATGCCCACCCTGCCTCACTGGGGTTACAACGGGTGCGCGCGGCGGTACTGGGACTTCCTTTATGCCGGCAAGATCCGGCGCATCGAACGCCAGCTTCACCATTACGGGTCCGGGCTCAACGCCATCCCGGTCCTCCACGCCTACCGGGAACACCCCGAGGACCTCTACCTGCTGCGCGTCGGCTACGGCGGCACCCTGGGACCACTCTCCAACATCGACCGCGAAGGGTTCGCCTCCGCCGCGTTTCACTCGTATCCGGACACCCTGCGCTGGGACCCGTACAGCGGGGATTACGGGCCCAACTTTTTCGGTCATGTGCTCAACATCGGGACCTACGTGGTCCAACACCCGGATTGGGGCTGGATCGCGTTCGGCGGGGAGGTCACCCCGAACGGAGCCACCGTGCACGTCCAACCCCGGGATTCCATGCGCCGCCGCGTCTTCCTGGCCCCGGACGCCCTTTGGCTCACCCTCGATAGCGGGCGGTTCGAAAAACTCGAGTACCAGCCCGACCAAGGTCGCGTGCGCGTGGCCCTGGCACCGGCGAACCCCTTCACCCCGGCCGCACTCCTGCGGATCGAAACCACCGCACCCGACCGGCCGCGACAATTCCGGCCCACCGAGTCCTTCCCGCGCGACCGCGAGGCTTACCGGATTCCGCTGGGCACCAACGTGACATGGATCGAATTGCGCGCAAACCCTCGGTAAACGATCATGCCAACCGCTGAGATTCCGGTCACACACACGCTCCGCACCCCCGGCAGGCCCAACCGAAGCCGCACCTGGATCCGAACTGCCTGCGCGCTGCTTGGCCCCGTTTGGTTGGGAACCATCCTCCATCCGACGAGCCTTCCGGCTCAAGAGACCCTCCCCTCACCATTCGATCCGCCCCGCGTCCACTGCGACGCCCCGCCCGTGACCGAACCACCGGAAAGTTTCTTCCAAATGATCTCCAACCGGCTGGCCCGCCCCGAACCCGCCCGCCGCCGGAGATCCACCGCCCACACCAGCCAGGCGCAGCCCGCCGAGACCGCCCCTTCCGACCCGGCCACGGTGCAGGAGGAACTGGCGATCTACCGGCGCTTCTACCGGAAATACCTCGACATCCAGGGGCTCCCCGTGGTGGCGCATGCCGACGTGTCGGACCTGGCCATGCAACGCACCTACGAGATCGTCACCCACATGCTGGCCGGACGACCCGACATCCTCCGCGCCATGGTCGAGCAGCAGATGTACCTCATCATCATCGGCAAGCACCAGCAGTACACCGACATGCCCGAGTACCGACATCATCCCGACCCGGACTACATCAACGAACGGGTCCGGGGCACCGGCGGAAACCCAACGAGCTTCGGCGAAGAAAACCTGTTGAGCCTGCCCGTGGACCGTTACGACGACGAGAGCATCGCCGTTCACGAGTTCGCCCACACCGTGGACGCCGCGCTGCGCCGGCTCGACCCCACCTGGTCGGATCGCCTCCGCGCCACCTACGAAAACGCGCGCAACCGGCGGCTCTGGCATCTGACCTACGCCGAAACCAACCCCGCCGAGTACTGGGCCGAGCTCGTCCAGTCCTACTTCGATTGCAATCGAACCAACAACTGGAATCACGGCCCCATCGGAACCCGCGAAGCCCTCCGCCAGCACGATCCGATGGGATACCAGCTGGTACACCAGACGCTTCGTTTGCCCCCCGACCGCGACTGGCGCTACCGCTGGCTCCAGCCCTTGCCCATGGTTTCGGCACCGCCCCGGGTCGGCCGTTGGACCAACCTCGACCCTTGGTACGTGAAGTTCACCTGGGCACGCGAGTTCCCGGTCCTCGCCCGCGGCGCACGCAACGAGGCCCTCCTCCACGCCAACCACACCATCCGCCGCATGTTCGCCTACCGGCATGACACCCTCAAAGCACTGATTGCCGAGGGGCTGAAGCTGGTGATCCTGGCGCCTGATGAAACCCTCGCCGATCTCCCGGAGTTCCGCTCCCAACCCGGCACCGCGCCCGGACCCGATCCGCGTCAACCCGGTTTCTACCCGCAACAGAAACTCCTCGTCGTCCAAGAGGAAAACGTGCTGGACGATCCCTGCCGGCCTGACGGACCGGACAACCAGGTCATCGCCGTGTTCGCCGAAGCCCTTCATCGCGTGGCCGGCCAGAGGCCTGTGCTCCCCAATTTCCGTGGCACCCAACAGTACGAACTCCGCGTCAAACGCCTGGATGAAACCTTCGACCGGCAGCTGCGCGAACGACACGCCCGCGCAATCGAAAAAGGCCTCTGGCAGGCAACCGCCGCCGCCCGCGACCGCCACGCGTACTGGGTCGCCGGCGTTCTCGCCTACTTCGACGCCGCCGGTCACGCCCCCGCCCGTCCGCAGATCCCCCGCACCAGGGAACAACTCCGCGACTACGACCCCGGACTCTACCAACTGGTCCACCAAACGATGGCCTTCGATCAACGACCGGACTGGCGATACCAGCCCTACCGAGCCCCCGGCACCAGCCAGTCCGAGATCCGCCCCTCTGGCGGTCAGGCACCGCGGGTCTACCGGGCACGCGTCCGCCCCCACTGGTTCGATGACAACCGCCAATTCTGGTACCGCAACGACCTGCCAAACGACCGCCGCGAATTCATCCTCGTAAACGCCGAAAAAGGACTGCGACAACCAGCCTTCGATCACCAGGCCGTCGCCCGCCAGATAGGGCCCGACACGGACCCCGAACGCCTGCCCATCGAGGAACTGCAATTCTCCGAAGACGGCCGCTCCATCCTCCTCGTGGGACGAAACCGGGCATGGCGACTGGACCGCCAGACCGGCCGGCTCTCCCCGGAAACTGCGCCCCCGCCCACCCTCGGCGATCTGACGCCCGAACGCCGCCCCCGGCCCTCCCGCCGCACCGGACCCGAAACCGAGATCACCTTCGTCAACCGGCTCGACCAGCCCGTCCAACTCTTCTGGCTGGACGATCAGGGTCGCCGTCAACCCTATGGAACACTCGAACCCGGTGCACGCCACGTCCAACACACCTACGGCGGACACGTCTGGCTCCTCACCGACACCCGCGGCCGCACCCTCGCAGTCTTCGAGGCAACCGACACCCCAGCCACCGCCGTGCTCGACGAGGACACCCTGAACCGACGCAGCCCGCCCAGGCGTCGAACCCCCGCCCCCGCAGGACGGCCCAGTTCCCCGGCCGGAGACCGGGTCACCTCGCCCGACGGCAGCCTCACCGCATTCATCCGCGAGCACAACATCTTCCTCCGCAAGGCCGACGGTGCAGAAACCGCCCTCACCACCGACGGCTCGCCCGATCACCCCTACACTCACCTCTCTTGGTCGCCCGACAGCCGCACCCTGCTGGCCTGGCGCGTGCAACCGGTCGAAACCCGCGAGGTCTACCTCATCCAGTCCTCCCCACCCGAGGGCGGCCGCGCCCGGCTCGAGCGCCGTCCCTATGCCCTGCCCGGCGACCCCTTCCCAAAATACGAACCTCACATCTTTCACGTGGACACCAGCAAACGGTTGCGTCCGGAAGTGGACCCCTTCGAGCACCAATGGTTGCGCCCCCGCGTCTATTGGAACCGCGACGGCACCCGCTTCAGCTGGCTGCAGGTCGACCGCGGCCACCAACGACTCCGCGTCACCGAGGTGGACAGCCGGACCGGGCACGTCCGCAACCTCGTGGACGAACGCAGTCAAACCTTCATCTGGACCGCCCACACCGAGTCGCTCAATCTCCAGCTCGTCACCTGGCTGGAAAAAACCGATGAACTCCTTTACGTCTCCGAACGCGACGGCTGGCGCCACCTCTACCTTGTCGACATGGAAACCGCCGAACTGCGCCAGATCACCCGCGGCCCCTGGGTCGTCCGCGGCATCCAGTTCATTGACGAAGACCGGCGCCAAATCTGGTTCAGCGCAGGAGGCAAAAACCCCGATCAGGACCCGTACTACCTCCACTTCTACCGGGTCAACTTCGACGGCACCGGCCTCGTCGCCCTCACCGAGGCCAACGGCACCCACGACGTCGAGTTCTCGCCCGATCGGCGCTTCCTGCTCGACACCTGGTCGCGGGTGGATCATCCCCCGGTCACCGAGTTGCGTCGGACATCCGACGGCGCCCGCCTGTGTGTCTTGGAAGAAGCCGACACCTCCGAGCTCCGGTCAGCAGGTTGGAAACCGCCGATCCCGTTCGTCGCCAAGGGACGCGACGGCCAGACCGACATTTACGGTGTCATCCACTTACCCAAGAACCTGGATCCCGCTCGCAAATACCCCGTCGTCGAAAGCATCTACGCCGGTCCCCAGGGATTCTTCGTCCCCAAGGCCTTCAGCGCCTCCGACCGCTTCGGCTGGCTGACCGACGCGGGATTCGTGGTCGTCCAGATCGACGGCATGGGCACCGCCGGCCGCTCCAAGGCCTTCCACGACGTCTGCTACAAAAACCTCAAGGACGCCGGCCTGCCCGATCGCATCCTCTGGATGCAGGCCGCCGCGCGCCAGTTCCCCTGGATGGATCTCACACGCGTCGGCGTCTTCGGTCACTCGGCCGGCGGACAAAACGCCGCCGCAGCCGTGCTGTTCCATGGCGACTTTTACAAGGCCGCCGTCGCCTCCTGCGGCTGCCACGACAACCGACTCGACAAGGCCTCCTGGAACGAACAATGGATGGGCTACATGCCACCCGACCGGATCTGGCTGGACAGCCCGGACAACTGGTACGCCCGCTGCTCCAACATCGAAAACGCCCATCGCCTGCAGGGCAGGCTCATGCTCATGGTCGGCGAATTGGACACGAACGTCCCCCCGGAAAACACCCTGCGCTTCGTGGACGCCCTCATCCGGGCCGACAAGGATTTCGAGTTCCTCCTGCTGCCCAACACCGGCCACTCCATGGGCGGCGCCTACGGCCAGCGTCGCATTCGCGACTTCTTCCAACGCCATCTCGGCGGGCCGTTACCCCGGTCCATCGCCAGCTCCCACACGCTCCCCGCCCCGGCCCAGCCATGAGACAACCACCCGTCCCCCGGCCGCATCCCGAGGCTCCTCCGCCGCCGCCCGCAGTCCCCTCCGCCCTCACCGGTAACCGATCCACACCGCCACCATCAGGGAGCCCGCGGCCACCACGCTCAACTTGATCAACAACGGCGCCGTAAACCGCACCCACTGCTCGTATGAAACCCCGGCCATCCCCAGGATCGCCATCAAGACAATGTTGGTCGGGATCAGAATGTTCGAGAACCCGTCCCCGTACTGATAGGCCAGTACGGCCACCTGCCGTTCCAACCCCAGCACGTCCGCCACCGGCGCCATGATGGGCATGGTGGCATACGCCTGTCCGCTGCCCGACGGAATGAAGCAATTGATCACGGTCTGCACCACCAACATACCCACCGCAGCCACGGCCGGTGACAAACCCTCCAACGGCCGGGACAAACCGTACACGATCGTGTGCAGCACCTGCCCCTCCTCCAACAAAAACGCGATGGACCGGGCAAACCCCACCATCAACGCCACCGCGGCCAGGTCGCCCGCCCCTTGGGCAAAACGCCGGGCCGTGCCGTTCATGCCCAACCCGCCCATCCAACCGCCCACCACCGCCAGCGCCAGCCAGAGCGCACTCAACTCCACCAGGTACCAGCCCCGCGCGGCAATCCCCCACACCATGGTCACCAACACCACCGCCGCCAGCAGCAGGATCAGCCCGCGCCGCCATGTCAGCTCCGGCACCTCCGACCCCTCCACACTCAACTGCACCGGGCCCTCCGGCGTTTCCGCACCCGGCAACAGGTTCTTCCTCGCATGGACCCAAATGTGGTGCACCCCCGTGACCACGAACGGCACGAACCACGCCAGCCGGTAGCCCAGGCCCGAAGTGGGGCGCAGTCCGGAAACTTCCTGCGCCACGATCACCGTGTAGGGATTCGTCAACGCCGCACCGTACCCGATGCAGTACCCGCCCACCAACACGCCGCAGGCTGTGAGGGCGTCCAACCGCATCCCGGCACACAGCGCCACCATCAGACCCGTCAGCGGGATGTACTCCGTCGAACAGCCCAACGTGGCCGAGACCGCCGCAAACAAGGTCGTGGCCCCCGCCACGAACCAGCCCGGACGCCCGCCCATGGCCCTCAAAAGCCGTTGCATCCCCGCGTCCAACGCACCGGTGGCGCGTAGCACCGAGATCGTCCCACCCACGATCAACAGGAAAAAAATGATCCCCTGCGCATCCGCCATGGCGCGCGGCACCACGGTGAACAGCTCCCACGGCCACAGCCGCACCCGTTCCTCCACCGGATGATAGGTCCCCGGCACCACCACCGCGCGCCCCCGTTCGTTCCTCACCGTTTCGAACCGCCCCTGCGGGAGGACCCACGTAGCCGCCCAGGCGACAATCATGATCAAAAACAACAACGCCAGCGTGTGAGGCACCCGAAAACGCAAAGGCCGGGCCACCGTCCCATCGGAATCATCGGCGGGCCTGCTCATGATCTTTCGAATGCCTCATGACCGCGCCGCTCGCAAGCCGGATTGCCACTCATCAGTGCATGACGCTTCCGGACCACTGCAGTCCCTCGGGAAAGGCACGGGTGCATTTGGAGTATGTCCGGGTGCATCCGCGACATGGGCAGATCACCGGGACGGCGTATGGTGGAGACGTGATCCCGGTGCGCGGTCGGTGTGTGCGCAGGGCACGGGTCGGACGACAACCCACCTCCCGCGCCGGATCCAAACCCGAAACCCGTAACCGTTTCCCATGAAAACAACCCGACTCTTCGGCTGGGCGGTGCTGGGATGGGGACTGACCATCGCCCCGGCGGGATTCGCCGCCACCTTCAGCGACAACTTCAACACGCCACACGACTATCTGGCAGAAGGTCTCCCGGGCACGCTCTGGGAGGGTCTTTACACCGGCGCCGGTCAGATCCCCAACGCCAGCCTCGGCGGGTCCGGCCCCGGCTCCACCGCCGCCATGACCAACAACGTGGACACCAGCCAACTGGTGATCACCTCGGTGGCCACCGACTGGGAGTTCCAGGACGCCGACGGCGTCTTCCTGTACAAACTCGTCTACGGCGATTTCGACGCCGAGGTGTTGATCGGCACACCGTTCGATCCCACCGCCTTCAACACCGCCGGCCTCATGGCCCGGCTACCGAACGACGGCGGCCCCGCGGAAAATTATGTGTCCTGGACGCGGTTCGACCAGTTCGGCATCGCCAACTACTTCCGCAATGAAGTCAACGGCGACACCAGCGGCGCCGTCCGGCGGCCCATCTTCGAGGTCAACAGCAATTACTGGCTCCGCCTCCAACGCGTGGGCAACACCTTCTACGCATACGAACGCGCCACGCCCGACCAGGAATGGATCCTGCGCGATCAACAGGACCGGCCCGACATGGACGGCCAACCCGTCCAGGTGGGCATCATCCACGCCACCTTCAGCGCCAACACCCTCACCGCCGCCTTCTCGAACTTCAAGCTCACCGGCCCCAACGTCCATGTCGGCACCGAAGCCGCCCCCGCCACCGACCTCACCGTCACCGCCGACGCCGGACCGGGGGCGCTGCGCATCCAGTGGACCCCGGGCGCCGGCAGCAGCGGTTCGCTGGTCCTCATGCACGAGGGCGGGCCGCTCACGGCACAGCCCTCGGACCTCACCGAATACACGGCAGACGCACAGTTCGGAGCCGGGTCCCAGCTCGGCTACCGCAACTTCGTCGTCTACGCGGGCTCGGGCAATTCGGTGGTCGTCACCGGCCTGAGCGGGGCCCACGTCTATCACGTGGCCGTTTACTCCTACGTGGGCAGCGGCAACACCATCAACTACACCCTGGCCAACGCACCCACCGCCTCCGCCACTCCGCCGGCCTCCCTCCAATCCATCACCCTCCAACTGCCGGAACGACTGCAAACCAACGGGTTTGCCCAGGCGGTGGTCCTCGCAGAGTTCGATGACGGATCCACCGCGGACGTCACCGCCCAGGCCACGTTCCAGTCGAGCGATCCCTCCGTCTTTACCGTGGACGCCACCGGACTGGTGGCCGGGGTGGGCACCCTGGAAGGTGCCGTGGCCACCATCACCGCCACCTGGCAGGAGTTCAGCGACAGTCAAACCATCACCGCCGTGGGCCCGCCCCCGACGGCCCTCCTGCACCGTTACTCCTTCGACACCGACGCCAGCGATTCGGTCGGCAACGCCCACGGCACACTGATGAACGGCGCGTACGTGGCCGACGGCGAGTTGGTGCTGCCCAATCCCGTCCCGCCGGCCGCCACCCTGCCGTCCTCGGACCTGACCGGTTCCTACGTCGCCCTCCCGCCCGATCTCACGACCAACCTCCACGCCATCTCCTGGGAGGTCTGGATCACCGATGACGGCAGCGCCACCTGGTCGCGGGTGTTCGATTTCGGCAACGGCACGACGCGCTACATGTTCCTGGCCGTGCCGGGCGTGAACGCCACCCAGACCCGTTTCGCCTACAACGCCGGAAGCGGTGAAGGCACGCACCAACTCACGTGGACCACCGCGGCGGGCGGCCGACCCCAGATCGGGCGCAAGACCCATCTGGTCATCACCACCGATGCCGAAACCCGCCGCGGCGTCCTCTACGTGGACGGCATCCCGGTGGCCGTGTCGGCCACGGGCTTCCTGAACTCCCCGTTCACCGTCGGTTCCACCACCAACAACTGGTTGGGCCGTTCCCAGTTCGGCGGGGATCCGTACTGGGGCGGGCGCGTTGACGAGTTCCGCATCTGGTCCAATGCGCTGACCGCCCTCCAGGTCGCCATTCACGCGGCTGCCGGACCGGACCAACTGGTCGGGGATCCGGGCGAGCTCCAGTCCGTCTCCCTGCTGCTCCCGCAGACCCAGATGGAACTCGGCGCCGTCCAGAGCGCCGGTGTCCTGGCCAACTTCGCCAACATCACCGGGGTCAACGTCACCGCCGCCGGCGCCTCCTTCAGCTCCAGTGACACCAACATCCTCACCGTCACACCGGCCGGTCAGGTCACCGCCGTTGGTGTCGGCTCCGCGGATCTCACCGCATCATTCGGCGGACAAACGACCAGCCTCAGCGTCACGGTCGTGCCACCCGCACCGCCCGTGCTCACCCACCGCTACAGTTTCACCACCGACGCCAGGGATTCGGTGGGCAACGCGCACGGGACCAATCCGGAGGGCGGCATGGTCTTCAACGGTACGGCGGTCTTCGACGGATTGAACACCCTCGAGCTGCCCGCGGGAGTCGTCAGCAACTACCAGTCGCTCACCGTCGAAGCCTGGTTCTACGCCTCCAATTACGCGGGATTGGGCGGGCCCCTCTATCTGTACAGCTTCGGCGAAACCCTGCCCAACGGCGGCGCCGCCAACTTCGTCCGACTGGCCCTCCGTGACGCCGACGCCGCCGCTCCGGTCACCCAGATCTCGCTCAACGGCCCCGCCCTCAACAGCGGCGTGTTGCTCGGCGGCCGGACGCTCTCCGGCGGTTGGAACGCCCTGTTGTCCGGTTATCAACATGTGGTGGCCGTCTACGACGGCGCACGCCAGCAGATGTCGCTCTACCTGAACGGCGAACTCGTGCAAACCGTCGGAGCGGCCGCCCCGCTGTGGGCCGTCACGAGTCCCGCTGCGTACATCGGCAAATCCCTCGCCACCAGCGAACCGCTCCTGTTCTTCGGCGCCCTGGACGAGTTCCGCATCTACAGGGGAGCCCTCACCCTCGAACAAATCCGCACCAGCCAGGCCGCCGGACCCGACAATCCCCGGCTCGATCCGGGGGCGTTCACCGGGCTGCGCTTGGAAGTGCCGGCCCTCATGATCCAGGGCACGCGAGCCCGTCCGACCGTCACCGGCGATGCGGCCAACGCTGCCGACATCAACCTCACCGGCGTGGCAGCCCTGCAGTCCGGCAACCCCGGTGTGCTGGATGTCCTGCCCGGCGGGCGTATCGTGGCCGTCGCACCCGGCGTGGCCACGCTGACCGCCACTCACGCGGGAGTCAGCACCAGCCGCCAGGTGGTGGTGATACCCAAACAAACCGCGCTCATGCACCGCTACAGTTTCAACGGCAACTTCGACGACCTTGTCGACGGGGCAGACGCCATCCCACACGGCAACGCCCAGATCGTCGAGGATCGCATGGTCCTCCTGAGCGGCGAGCGCAACACCTATCTGGAACTGCCACGGTACCTCGTGGACGGCTACTCCAGCATCACCATCGAGGCATGGGCCCAGTTCCTGCCATCGGGCAACTGGACCCGGCTGTTCGACTTCGGCACCTTCAGCGCCGGCGCACGACCCGTGGGCGTGGACTACATCTTCTTCGCCCCGCGCACCGGCGGTGCCAGCTACCGCATCGCCATCAACCCGCCGGGCGCCGAGGTCGGTGTCACCTCAAGCGCCGGTGCGCCCCAGGGAGACCTCAACGACGGCGTCATTCGCCACATCGTCTGCGTGTTCCAGACCGACCCGGACGCCGGCGACCGTTACCTGGCGCTCTACCTGGACGGGACCGAGGTCGTCCGCCTGCCCATCACGGCCGATCTGTCGGCCATCGAAGATGCCTGGAACTTCATCGGTCGCTCGCTCTACTCGGCTGACTCCTACCTGTTGGCCCAGATTGACGAGTTCCGCATCTACCACGGGGCGTTGACCCCCGAACAAATCGCGGCCAACACCGCGGCCGGGCCCGACGGTGCGCCCGCCGTGGGGCCGCTGGCAGCGCCGCTGGTCCTCACAGGCATCCGGCAGGGCGACAACCTCATCCTGACATGGACCGACGAACAGGCCGTCCTGCAGTCGGCGCCCACCGTGACGGGCCCCTACACGGACGTGTCGGGCGCCACCAGCCCGTACACCGTCCCGCTGTCCGGGTCGCAGCAGTACTTCCGACTGCGCAAATGACGTGGGACCTCCACACGCCCGGAATGAACGCGTTGGTTTCCCACTCCAATCTGCTCGGGAATCGGCCGCCGGCAGCCGGCCCCGGCCTCCCGTTGCCGCGGGAGGATCACCGGCCGCCGGCGCGCTCCGGGTGTTCGCCGAATCGTGACCATGCCTGCGTTCACTGATCGCGCCCTCCAACGGAACGGTCCGCACACACCGCGCACCGCATTCACCCTGATCGAACTGCTGGTGGTCATCGCCATCATCGCCATCCTGGCGGCCATGCTCCTGCCGGCCCTCGGCAAGGCCAAGGAACGGGCAATCCGCGCCAGCTGCATCAATCACGTCAAACAAATGCTCACCGCGCTCTACATCTACGCCGGCGAGAACAACGAACGACTCCCGGACAACCGCAACGTCGGTTTCTGGGCCTGGGACATGCCCACGCCCGTGGGCACAGCCATGGAGCAGGCTGGTAAAAGCTGGCAGATCTGGTACTGCCCGGGGCTCAAACCCCACTTTGACAATACGGATTTCTGGAATCTCTGGAACTACGCCGGCACGTACCGGGTCCTCGGCTACTGCATGACCTTCCCCAATACCGCCACACTGGCCCCCACCAACTGGAACCGTGACCTCATCCGATCAGCGACCATCCAGGTCGGTTTCAACACCACCATCACCGAAGGTCCGGCCCAACGCGTCCTGGTGGCGGACGTCACCATGTCCGCCCCGGGCCAGATGAGCCCGATGCTGCGGCACACTTACAACTGGACCTGGATCCAGGGCGGCTACATCAAACCGCACCGGTCCGCACACCTGCGCGGCAACCTACCCGCCGGCGGCCATACCGGCATGATGGACGGCCACGTCGAATGGCGCAAATGGGAGACCATGACCCCACGAACCCTGGGCGGTGGTTCGCCCGTCTTCTGGTGGTGACCCGTCCCATGCACGCCCCGTCCCACACGCCCCCACCCCGCCGAGGTCCCGTACGCAGGTGCCCTTGGGTCCCGGCCCTGATCGCGGTCGCTGTCCTGGCCCTCGGCTGCAACCGTGCATCCCCTCCACCGCCCGCCCCGGAACCGCCCGCCGGCACCGACACGGCCCCGGCGGCCCCCACTCAGCCCAGCGACACGGTCTCCGAAGCCGACGCCGTGGCCGCCCAGCGGCTCCTGGACTTCCTCCAGAGCCTCGTGCAGCGCGGCCAGTTCGATCAGGCACGGCGTGCCGTGGCCGAGCTGGAAAACCGCCCCCTCACACCCGACCAACGCCAGCGCCTCCAGCAACTCAAGGCCCAATTGCCACCACCATGAGCTGACCCCCCGCACGCCTGTCGCTGTCAGCCCCTCTCTTCACCCGGAGCCTCCCACCGGAGACCATCGCCCCCAACCGCCGCAACCGCGGAACCTGTCCGCCGTCGCCATCCAACCACATGCCGTGGATTAGATTTGCTCCGGCTCTCGAACGGACTATGTTATGGCGTTGTTGTCATGGGCGCGCGACCCTCACCCCGGTCCGACCTCACGGTCCTCGGCCCGCACACGCGCCTGACAGGTGTCCGGGCTGCGGCGGTGGAACCGCGCCCATGGATCGAATCCTTCCCCGTCTGCCCCGCTCTCAACACCCTGGGCATCATCCACACCGGCATCCAGCAAACCGCCGCCCCCATGAAAATCGTCCGCACCCGCCAGACCACCACCTACTTCCTGGCCTGCACCGGCGGGAAGGGACGCGTCCTGATTGACGGGCGCTGGCGGGTCTGTCGGGCCGGTTGGGCCTGCCTGCTGCCGGCCCATACTTTGAATGCCTTCGAGGCCATACCGGGCTTCACCTGGGAATTCTGCTGGGTCTGCTATCAACAGCCACCGGATCAACGCCCCCTCGGAAACGCGGCTTCCCCGGTGATGGCACCCTACGACCCCCAACCCCTCCTTGCGGCCATCCGCGGCCTGCTCTGCGAGTCCAACGGACCTGCCCAGCCCAGCATCATGATGGAGTGGAGCCGCCTGATCCACGCCTATGTCCTGCGCTTTGCGCGGCCCTCGGATCAGCCCGACCAACTGCGTGCACTGTGGGAACGGGTCGAGGCACGGCTGGCCGAGCCGTGGACCCTGGAAAAGCTGGCGCTCGAAGCCGGCTACAGCCGCGAACACCTGCGCCGACTGTGCCGCCGGCAACTCGGTCGCAGCCCCATGCACCAGGTCATCTACCTGCGCATGCGCCGGGCAGCCGAGCTCCTCGCCACCACCGGGCTGACGGTGGAAGCCATCGCCCACCAGGTCGGCTACCAAAACCCCTTTGTCTTCTCCAACGCGTTCACCCGGTGGATCGGATGGCGCCCGTCCGAATACCGGCGCAACAAAACAGCCGGAGCTCCGGCCGGCGCCCAACGGCCCGACCCGGCCGGCCCGGCCGCACCCCCTTCCCCGCAGGGAAACGTCCCTCCCGGCCGGCCCTCGCGCGTCCTGTCCATGCGCTCCGTGGCCGTCCGCTGAACTCCTCCGGCCCGCGCACTTCCTCCCCCGTTGCCGGCTCACGCATGGCCGCGGTGGGATCGCTGCCCGTCCGTGGCGCGTGGCAAAACCGGACCCGGGAGCGGGGCTTGTCCGTTGCCGCACCTGCCGGCGATTTGCCACACTGCCGGCCGTGCAACCGGAGGTCACCGAACCGGAAGCAAGCAGCCCGGCAAAACCGCTTTTGGAAGTGCGGGGCCTGACCAAGATCTACGGCAGCGGCCCCGCGGCCGTGCGGGCGCTGGACGGAGTGGACCTGGAACTTTACCCCGGGGAGTTCGTCGTCCTGCTCGGTCCCTCCGGCAGCGGCAAGACCACCCTGCTGAATCAACTGGGCGGCCTGGACGTCCCCACCAGCGGCGTCATCCGCTTTCGAGGACGCGACCTGGCCAGCGCCTCCGACGCGGAACGCACCCGCTACCGGCGCGAATCGGTAGGCTTCGTCTTCCAGTTCTACAACCTGATGCCCAGCCTCACCGCACGCGAAAACGTCGCCCTCATCACCGAGCTGGCACCCGATCCCATGGACCCGGAAGAAGCCCTCCGCATGGTCCGGCTCGGCGAGCGACTGGATCACTTCCCCTCCCAACTTTCCGGGGGCGAACAACAACGCGTGGCCATCGCCCGTGCCATCGCCAAACGCCCGGCGGTGCTGCTGTGTGACGAACCGACCGGCGCCCTCGACGTCCGTACCGGCGTGGCTGTCCTGGAGGCCATCGAACGGGTCAACCGCGAGCTGGGCACGCTCACCGTCGTCATCACCCACAACGCGGTCATCGCAGACATGGCCGACCGCGTCATCCATCTCATGGACGGACGCATCCAACACCAGCGCCGCAACCCGGTCCGCATCCCACCCCGCGAACTTCGTTGGTGAAATGAAGGCCCGCCCGCACAGTGCCCGGCCTCCCCGCCGCACCAGCCGCAAGAAAGGCCCGAACCCGGTCCCGCGGTCATGAGCCTCCTGGATGTCAAGCTGGCGCGAGATCTCCTGCGCATGAAAGGCCAGACCCTGGCCGTCGCCCTGGTCATGGCCTGCGGACTGGCCATGTTGATCATGACCCGCAGCCTCATCCATTCGCTCGAGACCACGCGCCAGACCTACTACCGCACCCACCGGTTTGCCGACGTGTTCGTCAACCTCAAACGCGCGCCCCGCTCGTTGCTCGATCGGATCCGCACCATCCCCGGCGTGGCCACCGTTCAACCGGGCATCGCTCTGCAGGTCACGGTGGATCTGCCACAGCTGGCCGAGCCGGCCAGCGGAACCGTGCGCTCGCTCCCCGAACACGCACCCCTGGAACTGAACCGGCTCCACCTCCGCCGCGGGCGGCCACTGGAACCGGGCCGGTTCCATGAACTGCTCGTCAGCGAGGCCTTCGCCGAAGCCAACGGCTTGCAACCCGGGGACCGGCTGACCTTGCTGCTCAACGGGCGCCGGCAGGTCTTCCGCATCGCCGGCCTGGTCCTGTCACCCGAGATCATCTTCGAGGCCCGGCCCGGCGTGTCCCTTCCCGACAACCGGACCTACGGAACGTTCTGGATGTGGGAAAGCGAACTGGCGGCAGCCAGCGACATGGACGGGGCGTTCAACACCCTGGCGCTCACGCTGGCGCCGGGGGGATCGGTCGCGGCCGTTTGCGCCGAACTGGATCGCTGGTTGCAACCCTACGGCGGCCGGGGCGCGTTCGGCCGGCGCGATCACCCCTCACACGTGCGCGTGTCGGACGAAATCTTCATCCTGCGGACCATCTCCATCGGATTCCCCAGCTTCTTTCTCGGCGTCGCCGCCTTCATGACCCACGCCGTCCTGATGCGCCTGCTGACGCTGCAGCGCGAACAGATCGCCATCCTGAAGGCCTTCGGCTTCTCCGACGGCCGGATCGCCCTCCACTACCTCAAGTTCGGCGCCGTGATCGCATGCCTGGCCACCTTGCTCGGCACACCCCTGGGCGTGTTCCTCGGCCATCGCATGGTGCACCTCTATCACATGTTCTTCCGGTTTCCGGAACTCCGCTTTCACCTGGACATCGCCGCCGTCGGCGTGGCCGTGGCCGTGGGCACGCTGGCCGCCGGCGCGGGCGTGGCTGCGGCGGTGCGAAGGATCCTGCAATTGGCCCCGGCGGAAGCCATGCGCCCGGAACCGCCGGCGCGGTACCGGCCCGCCCTGCCCGAGCGCCTCGGCTTCAGCCGCTGGCTGACACCCATCACCCGGATGGCCCTGCGCAATCTCGAACGGCACCCGGCCCAGGCGTTTTTCACCGTGGCCGGACTGACCCTGGCCACCGCCCTGCTCATCATCCCCAACTGCTTTCGCGACAGCGTGAACCTGTTGCTGGGGTTCCAGTGGGACACCGTGCAGCGGCAGGACCTCACCGTGGGCCTGATCGAACCGCGCGCAGAAGGCGTCCTGCACGAGCTGCGGCGGCTGCCGGGTGTCCGGGCAGTGGAACCGCTGCGGTCGGTCCCGGCCCGCATCCGCTTCGGCAATCGCAGTCGCCAACTGGCCGTGACCGGCTTCCCCGCAGAGGCCCTCCACAACCGCGTCATCAACCGGCACTGGCGGCAGTTGCCCCTCCACCCGGGCGGTCTGATCACCTCCGCCAAACTGGCGGAAGTTCTCGGCGCCCGACCGGGCGACACCCTGGAAATCGAGTTCCTCGAAGGCCGGCGCAGGGTTTGTCCGGTCGTGCTGCTGGCGGTCTCGGAAGATCTGACCGGCATGGGCGCACACATGGAAATCCGCACGCTCAACCGGTTGCTGGGCGAAGGCGATGTGGTCAACGGAGCCAGTTTCACACTCGACCCCGCCGCGCGCGGCGCCTTCCTCAGGGCACTCAAACAGATCCCCCAGATCGGTTACGTCAGCATCAAGGAATCGCTCCGCGCCAGTTTCCGCCGCACCACCGCCACCAGTATCGAGGTCATCCAGCGCATGTACCTCGCATTCGCCGTGGTGGTCGCGTTCGGCGTCGTCTACAACAACGCCCGCATCAGCCTGGCCGAGCGCGCTCGTGAACTCGCGACCCTGCGCGTCCTCGGCTTTACCGTGTCCGAAGTGGCCGCCGTGCTGTTGATCGAGCTGGCGGTGCTGGCGCTGCTGGCCATACCATCCGGACTGGCCCTGGGCGGCGTGCTGGCCACCGCACTGGTCCAGGCCATCAACACCGAGACCGTCCGCCTGCCCGCCGTGCTCACACTCCAGAACTACTGTTTCGCCGCCGGCGTGGTCGCCCTCGCCGCGCTGGGCTCCGCCATCGTGGTCCTCCAGCGGGTCCGAAAACTGGACCTGATCGCTTCGCTTCGCGCCCCCGAGTAGCCGGCCGCGACCGGGCAGGACCGCCGCGGCCGACGGCGCCCCCGCTCCCGTTGCGCAGCCCGGGCCCGCCTTTTGTCGGAGTCGAAAGAACCGCATTGTCAGCACGCCATCCCATCAGTATCTCTGGGCGGTCATGATTCGCGCTTTGTTGCTGGTCTTGGAGCCACAAAGAAGCTGGGACACCATTGCGACCAAGGAACGCAGTATCGCCCGGATTTTCTGGCTCTACGTGATGCCCCTGCTGCTCCTGACCTCCGTGGCCGAGGGCCTGGGCATGCATTACTGGGGCGAGTGGCGCGGCATGCCTCTGAAGCTCAAAACACTGACCGTGCCGGAGGTCGTGGTCATGGAGCTGGCCCAGCTCGTGATCCACGTCGCCGTGCTGTTCTTCGGCGCCAAGATGTTCAAAAGCCTGGGCGAGACCTTCCACGGCCAGCACACCTATCGCCAGGCCTTCACCGTCGTGGCCTACGGCTTGGGCCCCTACTGGACGGTGCGCATCCTGGACGCCTGGCCCGCAGTCAGCCCCTGGTTCACTTATGCCGTGGGCATGGTCCTCACCATCTCCGTCCTGTACCATGGCGTGCCCCGCGTCATGATGCCGGACCCGCCCCAGGCCTTCGGCCTGTACCTGATCGGCAGTCTCGTCCTGGCCCTGGCTGCTGGAATCGGAAAGTTCCTGCTCGTCTGGCTTCAACAGGGCCGGTTCGTCAACCTCGAACGGGTCCTGGTCCAGTGGGTCAGCGCCCTGCTCGGCGGCTGAGCACGTCCTCCAATCCCCCGAACCCCGCCACAAGACCGGACCGGATGCGCAAAAAACCGGTCTGCCGGCCCGGCGCCACCTTCACTCCAGCACAATCCCGCGGCGAAGGTAGGTTGGAACATCGAGGTCTTCCCCGCGATGGATGTTGGGCGGCGTTTTCTCGAACCGGCCCGAACGGGCAACCTCCAACGGCAACATCCCCTGCTGATACCGCACCCGTCCAACCCGCCGCATGTGCCGGGATTCCTTGAGGGCATCTCCACAGGTCGCCGCGAGGCCCCGCTCGTCGCCCTCCCCGCACTCCGGCTGGCAGGCCATCTCGGCCCCGCCGGTTTCCGGAACTCCCGGCTCCGAACCTCTCCCCCGCGGCACCGTCTCGCTGGTCCCGGTCCATCCCGTCAACCGACCCTGACCCCGCCGGGTCACCAGCAGCATCACGCGAATGCGGCCCGACCACCCGGCCCGCAAGGTCGCGCCCACCACCACCTCCGCACGCGGCGCCGATTCCTGAACCACACGCACCAGCTCGTCAGCCTCCGCAGCCGCCAGGTCCGGCCCCGCTGTGATGTGCACCAGAACCGACGTGGCGGCCAGCATCGCCTGCCCGTTCTCCAGCAGGGGATGCTCCTGAAACCGGGCCGTCACCCGCGCGAGCCGGTCCTCACCCTCCGCCTCCGCCGTCACCCAGACGCTCTCCGCATGCCGCCCGCGCAACAACGCGCAGAGATGTTCCCAGGGCAACGGGATCAGCCCACGCTGCGTCAGGGCATCCCAGAACGATTCCAGCCCCAGCACCAGCGCCCGGTTGACCTGCTGGTACACCTCCACCAGCGGCGTCCGCGGCGGCAGTAACGGCAGGAACTTCTGGTTCGGCAGACACACCAGCCCGTCACATGCACCGCGCAGCTCCTCCAGGGCCATCTGCGCCTGACGCTGCCGCACCGCGCCCTCCCAGTGGAACGGCGTCACCACCACGCCCAACGCACGCGCACCCGCCTCGTGCGCCGCCCGCGCCAGAACGGGCGTCATCCCACTGCCGGCACCTCCGCCCAAACCGGCCACCATCACCACCCACTCCGTTCCCCGGCAAAGATCCACCAGCCGGCCAAACTCCTCCTCCGCCACCGCCCGAGCCCGGTCGGGATCCCCTGCCACACTCCAGCCCGCTTTCCAAGAACCCCGCACCTGCACACACGCCAGGCCGGGCGACCCCGTCACCGGCAACGTGTCCCACGGCGGCAAAAGCCACAGGCCCGACACATCCGAACCCGTCCGCCCGGCCCAATCTTCCAACAACCGGCCCCCGGCCGTCCCCACCGCGATCAACCGCGCCACCGCCGAAACGACCGGCTCCGGCGCGGTCTTCGTCCCGTCACGTCCACTGTTCCGTTCCATGGCTCCCCCTGCAGGCATCAACCCCTCTGGATCAAGAACCGCAGTCGCTCGGCCAGCCCGTGCATGAACCCGCGCCGCACCGGACGCATCCGGTGTTGCTGCGCAAATCGGAGCAGTCCGATCCCCGTAAGAAACTCGGGCTGGTCCAGCGCCGGATTCAGCATGTTGATCCCTTGTGCCCGTCCCACCTTCACCGGCAGGTCGAAAACCTCTTCCGCCAGCGCCGTCACCTGCGGAATGCGCGCGCACCCCCCGCACAACACCACCCCGGCGCGAATGAGATCGTACAACCCCGCCTCCTCCACGTGGGTCCGGACCAATTCGAAGGTCTCCTCCAAACGCAGATGCATGACGCGCCGAAGCGTTTCCAGACTCACTGTCCGGATCGGCATGCCCAGGTCATTCGTCAGATCGAGCGTCTGCCCCCGGATCCGATCCTCCACGAAAGCCGCCCCGTAATCCACCTTGAGCTGTTCGGCCCGGCTCTGGGACACCTTCAACGCACACACCAGATCGTTCGTCAAATGGTCGCCCCCCACCGCCAGCACGCCGCCCAGACGCAAAATCCCCCCCGCAAAAACCGCGTAGTCGGTGGTGCCGCCGCCGATGTCCATGACCAGCGCGCCCTCCTGCTTTTCCTCCGCGCTCAACACCGCCAGCGCCGAGGCCAGCCCGCTGAACACGATCTCCTCCACGTTCAAATGCACCGAACGCACCGCGCGAATGGAATTCTGCAGCCGAAGAAGTTGGCCCGTGATCACGTGCACCGCCACCTCCAGCCGCTGCCCCGACATCCCCAACGGCTCGCGCACCTCCCCCCGGCCGTCCACCTGGAAATGCTGGCGCACCGTGTGAATCACCTCCTCCTGGGCGGGCAGGTTCATGCAGCGGGCGTTGCGCATCACCTCCTTCACATCCTCCTCCGTCACCCCCACCTCCGGATCCTGGATGATGTGCAACCCGCAATTGTTGAACCCCCGGATGTGGCCGCCGGTCACCGCCAGATAAACGCTGCGCACCTCCACATTGGCCATCTGCTCGGCCTCCTGCACCGCCCGCCGGATGTCCAACTCCGCCTGCTCCATGTCCACGATCTCGCCCTTGCGCACCCCGTTGGACTTGCTCTGTCCCAACCCCAGAATCCGCAGGACACCCTGCGGCTGCAGTTCCCCCACCACCGCACAAATCTTCGAGGTGCCGATCTCGAGCCCCACCACAATGCTGCTCTGGTCAAACATGTTTCCTCGCCCCCCCGGAACGATCCCCTGGCCGGGACGTTCCCGTGTTGGTTTCCATCGGACGCCACTGAACCGGCACATTGTTGCCCACCGCCAGGTCCAGCGTCTCGATCCATCGTTCCTGGCGCAGGCCCACCTCGTAAACCTCCCGCCAGCGCAGCAACTGCCGTTCAAAACCACCCGGCGCGAACGTGATCCGACTCCCCTCCGCGGTGACCACCTCCAACACGTCTCCGTCCGTCACGGACACCTCACGCACCTCGGCCAGCCCGGCCATGGGCGAACGGGCAAACGCCCGCAACCACGCCAGCGCCGCCCGGGCACGGGCACTCTCCAGCCGCCGTCCGGGCTGCAGTTCCTGGTATCCCACGCCCCGCAGAATCGGCAGACCGTGCAACCAGGCCACCGTGCCACCGTCCGTCAACCGCGGGTCCAACACCGGCAACACCACACCTGCCTCGTCCACACCATACTCCACGAAATCCAAGCCCCCCGCCGGCAACGGCACCGGCACCTGCAACACCGCAATCGGACGCCGCTCCCAAACCTGGATCCGCAACGTGTCCGGCAGCACCCGCTCCACCGACGCCCGCGCCACGTACGGAACCAGTTCCAACGAGCGCTTCACCTGCGCCAGATCCACCGCCAGCAGGTTCATCCCCGGACGCACCCCCGCCCACCGGCGTAAAGTCCCCGCGCTCAGCACGCCATCCGACTCCACCTCCACCCGCCGGATCCGAAAATGCGGATTCTCGTACAACAACCGGTCCCGCAGCCACACGCTCCCCCACCAGCCGCCGTAGACCACCACCCCCAGCGCCAACACCAAACCGCACCACCGACTCAACAGCCGAACCCGGGCCGCCCGGGCCGCCTCCGCCCGCATCCGCACCCCCAGCAACCGTTCCCGGCCCCGACGCCGGTTCATCGGTTTCCGACGCCAACCGAACATCACCAACCCTCCTTTCCCCCGCCGGCGCGCACACCCCCACGCCGCCGCTTCCACGCCAGCGCCACCATGTACTCGCACAAGTCCTCGTACGACAGCCCCGCCGCACGCGCAGCCCGTGGCAACGCACTCGTGGGCGTCATCCCGGGCAGCGTGTTCACCTCCAACACCACCGGCGTGCCATCCGAACGCACGATCAAATCCACCCGACCGTAATCGCGACCGCCAATGGCCTCAAAAGCCCGGCGCGCCACCGCCCGGATCCGCTCCGCCGTCGCCTCGTCCCAGGGCGCCGGACACAGATACTCCGCCGCACCGGGCGTGTACTTCGTCCGGTAATCGTACAACCCGGATTTGACCCGAACCTCGCTGATCGGCAGCACGCGGTCCCCCAGCAAGCCCACCGTGCACTCACGCCCCTCCACCCATTCCTCGATCAACAACCGCCCATCGTACCGCAGCGCCTCCGCCAGGGCCGCGCCCCACTCCTCCCGGCGCCGTACACACTGCAAACCAATGCTCGAACCCTGCCGCGCCGGCTTCACAATCACCGGCGGCGACCAACCCTCCGGCCAGGGCGCATCCGCCCGCTCCACCACCACATACCGCGCCGTCGGCACACCCGCCGCCACAAACCGCTCCTTGCTCAGAACCTTGTCAAACCCCACGCGACTCGCCTCGGGACCACAGCCCGTGTAGGGAACACCCAACTCCTCCAGACGAGCCTGAACCGTTCCATCCTCCCCGTAGGCGCCGTGCAGAGCCAGAAACACCAGGTCCGTCCCCTCCGGCAACGTCCAGTGCGGTTCCACCGGGTCCAGCTCGAACACCCGATGGCCGCGTGCCCGCAACGCCGCAGCCACGCCGGCCCCGGACCGCAGCGAAACCTCGCGCTCCGCCGACGGCCCGCCGGCCATCACCGTGATCGTCAGCTTCTCATCCAGCATCATTCCTCCCCCTCGGCCTCCGCCACGATCCGCACCTCCGGCTCCAGCAAAATCCCGCGCTCCCGCCGCACATGCTCCTGCAACCGCCGGATCAACCGCAGCACATCCGCAGCCGTCGCACCCGCCTCGGTCACGATGAAATTCGCATGCACGTCGCTCACCACCGCACCCCCCTCGCGCCAGCCCTTGCAGCCCAGCTCGTCCAACAAACGACCCGCCGGAACCCCGCCCGGATTCTTGAACACGCATCCCGCACTCGGCGCAGCCGGCTGCGTGGCCCAACGCCGTCTGCTGTAGGACTGCATCCGCTCCTGAATCTCCTCCCGCGGGGCCGGCCGTCCCCGCAACCACGCGCCCAACGCAATCCGATCCCGCAACCCCTCGCAACACCGGTACCGCACGTCCAGCAGCCCGGCCGCAACCTCCCTCACCTCACCATCCGCATCCATCAACCGCACCGTCTCCACCACCTCGAACATCGAGCTCCCCATCGCACCCGCGTTCATCCGCAACGCCCCACCCACACTGCCGGGGATGCCCTCCAGAAATTCCAACCCGCTCAAACCGGCATCACGCGCCGCCACCGCCACCGCCTTCAACCGCGCCCCGGCCCCACACCACAAACGTTCCCCCGAAACCTCCACCCGCTGCCAGTACTCCCCATGCAGGGCCACCACCACACCGTGAAAACCCGCGTCACCCACCAGAAGATTCGATCCCCGACCCACCACCAAAACCGGCATCCCCGCCGGGCCACACACCCGGACCACACGGACCAAATCCTCCTCGCCCGCCGGTTCCACCCACACAGCCGCAGGCCCGCCCACCCGCCACGTCGTGTGTCTCGACATCGGTTCGTCACGCACGACACGAGCCGCAGGCGAAAGCAGCCGGCCCAGCCGCGTCGCCCATTCGTCCCACACAGCCGGATCGGCCGCCCGCCACACCATTCTCCCACCGGTTGTCCCTGTCTGATGCATCATCCTTCCGCCCGGTTCGTGCCCACCAGCGCCCTCGATCCTTCCGCCCGCCCGGAAGCGGAGCGACACCGCGCCTCCACTCCTTCCACCCGGCCCGCCCGCAACAAAACCTCGGCCACCCGCACCGCGGCGTCCGGCCGATGCCAGCGCGCCAGGGCCGACTCCATCGCCGTGCGCACCTCACCCTCCTGCAGGAGCGGTTCCAACTCCGCCCGCAGCCGCGCCGGATCGGCCTCCGCCTGCGGCACCAACCGCGCCGCCCCCGAGCCGGCATACAACCGCGCGTTGTGCCACTGGTGATCGTCCGCCGCCGCGGGAAACGGCACCAGCACCGCCGGAATCCGCACCGCCGCCAGCTCCGCCAGAAACGAGGCACCCGACCTCGCCACCACGGCCGTGGCCCCTGCAAGAAACCCGCCCATTCGATCCGTAAAACCCATCACCACCGCACGCACGCCCGCCAGACGGTAACTCTCACGCACACGATGCTCGTCCCGGGTCCCGGCCAGATGGATCCACTGCGGCCCCGTGCGCGTCGCCCGATGCCACTCCACCGCACAGGCCACCACCCGGTCGTTCAAACCACGTGCGCCCTGGCTGCCACCCACCACCAACACCGTCGGCCGCTCCGGATCCAGCCCCAGCTCCCTCCAGATCCACCGGCGCTCTTGCAGCCGCCGATCCGCATTCCACCCGCCCACCTCGACAATCTCGCGGCGCACCGGCATGCCCGTCACCACCGGGCGCACCCCGCGCCAGACCCGCGCCGTCTCTTCAAAACCCACCAACAGCCGGTCCGCCCACCGGGCCAGCAGCCGGTTGGCCCGGCCCGGCACCGCATTGGCCTCGTGCAACACCACCGGAAAACCCGACCACCGCCCCGCCAACACCACCGGTACGGAGCTGAACCCGCCCATGCCCAGCACCACCCACCGGTCGCCCCCCTTCAACCGGCGCCGCACCCGCGCCCACGACGCCACCACGCCGCTCAAACAGGCCAAACGGGTGCCCGCCTGCCACGCCGCCGCAGGCAACACCATCACATCCACCCCACGCAACCCCTGTACCGCCCGTTGGTCCACTTCCTTCGGCGAAACGAACAACGTCACCCTCACCCCACGGTCGCGCAGCACTTCCGACACCGCCACCGCCGGAAACAGGTGCCCGCCCGTCCCACCACAGGCAATCCCCACACACAGCCCCGCCGCCCCGCGCCCGCCGCAGCCCCTCTCTTCACCCGCTCCCCGGGCAACATCCCACGCTACGTTTCGAAGGCGAGGTCCCATGACCGTCAAGATGCCGCCGCCAAGGCCTCCTCCTCCGCCAGGAACGGATTGCGCCGCCGCAGTCGGCGTCGCATCGACCACGGATGCGCCCGGCGGGCCACACTCAGCAACAAGCCCACCCCGCAAAGCGCCGCCAGCAGACTCGACCCGCCGTAACTGATGAACGGCAACGGCAGGCCCTTGTTCGGCAACAAACTCGTCACCACGGCCATGTTGATCGCGGCCTGCAACCCGATCCAGACCGTCACCCCCGTCGCAACCAGCATCCCAAACGGTTCCCGCGCCCGCACCGCGATCCAGAAACCGGCAGCCACCAACAGCGCAAAAAGGGTCACCACCGCCAGTGTCCCCACCAAACCAAGTTCCTCCCCGATGATCGCAAAGATGAAATCCGTGTGATGTTCCGGCACAAAACCCAGCTTCTGCCGTCCATTGCCCAGGCCCAGCCCCGTCCAGCCTCCCGACCCCAACGCCAACATCGCCTGATAAGGCTGAAAACCACTCTCCAATTTCGTCTGTTCCAGATCCCACCAGGCCAGCAGACGCCGCGCACGCACGGGATCCTGCCACACGAACCAGCCCACCAACGCCGCCCCGCACAAGCCCGCGGGGATCATCCATCGCAGCGGCACGCCCCCCACCAACAACAGGGCCCCGGCCAGCGACGCCAGCAATACCGCCGTCCCCACATCCGGCTCCAAAAACACCAGCCCCACCACCACCACCACACACAAACCGGGTTTCCAGCCCCCCCGCAACGTGGCCAGGCAACGTGCCCGCTGATCCCCAAACCACGCCAGCGTCAGGATCAACACCGGCTTGGCCAGCTCCGAAGGTTGCACCCGCAGATCCCCCAACCCCAGCCAGCGACGGGCACCGTTGATCTTCAGCCCGATCCCGGGGACCAACACCAGGATCAACAACGCAACCGCCAACCCGTACAACACCCACACCCAGCGCCGCCAGCGCAGATAGTCCACCCACGCCAGCCAGCCGCCCAGCGCCAGACCCACACCACACCAGCACAACTGCCGCAGCAGAAAATAGCTCCCCGCCTGGCTCATGCTGGAGCTGTACAACATCACCAGCCCCAGCATCAGCAACATCAAAACACAAAACACCACAATCGTGGCCGCCACGCGCATGTGCCGGTCTCCCTCTCCCCTCACGGCGTCGGGATCAGCACCCGACGCCGTTGCCGCTGTCTCGTTCGGAACCTCTCAGTAACCGCCACCGCCGCCCGACGGCGGTTGACCCTGCGCCGGAGGCAGGTTCGGCGGGACAAACGGCGGAGGTTCCACCCGCGCCGGCGCTTCCGCCCGGGTCGCACCCGCAGGAATCTTCAGTTTGTCACCCACGCGAATACGATCCGTGCGCAACTGATTGGCCTCGCGCAGGGCCTGTACCGTCGTGCCGAAACGGCGGGCAATCCTGGTCAGGTTGTCCCCGGATTTGACCACGTAAATCTGCTCCCCACCGGAAGCCACCGTCTCACCCGGAGCCGCTCCACCCGCACCCGCAGACCCGGAACCGCCCGTCGGCACCACCAGCTTCTGTCCCACCCGCAACCGCCGCGGATCCACGCCCGGATTCGCATCCATCAACGACCGCAACGAAATGCCGTACTTCTTAGCGATCCCGTACAACGTGTCGCCCGCCACCACCGTGTACTCGGTCGTCGCAGGCGCCGACGGCGCAGGCACCGGCACGTTCGCGCCGGGCGCCGACGGCGCCGGTGTGGAGGGAACCGTGGTCACCGGCGGCGGCGGCAGCGTGGGCAACGCCGGCACCGTCGAGGTCCCCACCACCGGCGGCGGCAGCTCCGTCGAAACCACCGGCGGCAGGTTCGTGTCAAAGGTCGGCAACACCGGAGACAACTCCGGATAACTCTCCGGAGGCGGCGGTTCCTCCCGTTTGCAACCCTGCACGATCAAAACCGTCCCAATCGCCAGCACATGCACCGCCAGCACGCAGAAAAATGCCGTCCGCACCCGCGACCGGCTCTGTTGTTTTTGTTCCCACAGGGATCCCTGCGGAAGAAGTGGATTCTCGGCACTCATAACTCAAAGCCCGCGCAACCTGGATTGAAACAAGGGGTGGATTGCTCCGCTTGCCCGGGAACGCTCCCCCGTACCGTCCCCGCGCAAAGGCCCGACCTCACCAGCCGGATGCCCTGCGGCCCGCATCGCCTGCAAACAACGCCGGCGACCGCACGCCCGTCCCAAAGAACCTGCCGTTCGGCTGAGCCTCTCCCGGATGAACCACGGCACAACCAACCGGCCCGGAGCCGGCGATCCGTCACCCGACGAATCCTCTCGGTCTCCCGCGACTGCTTCTAACACCCGGCCCCCGCCGGCGCAAGTGACAACCCGCACTCCGTCCAGACCACGGCATGCCCATCGGCCCGCACACACCCCGGGCCCCTCGCATCTCCAGCCCCGCGCCCTCATCGGATCTTCAACGTCGCCAGCGCCAGCACCGCAAACAAAACACCCAGAATGTAAAACCGCGTCACCACCTGGCTCTCGTACCAGCCCTTCTTCTCGAAGTGATGATGCAACGGCGCCATCAAAAACAACCGCCGCCCCGTCCCGGTCCGACGCCGCGTGTACCGGTAGTACCCCCGCTGCAGCAACACCGACACCGCCTCCAGCACGAACACCCCGCCCGCAATCACCAGCACGAACGGTTGATGGATCAACACCGCCACCACACCCAGCCCGCCTCCCAACGCCAGCGACCCCGTGTCGCCCATGAACACCTGCGCCGGATGACAGTTGTACCAGAGAAAACCCAGCCCCGCCCCGATCATCGCCGCACAAAACACCGTCAGCTCGCCCGCCCCGGGCACGTACGTGATCTGCAAATAGGCCGCCGTGCGCGCGTTGCCCGCCAGATAGGTGAACACCAGAAACACAAAGGCCGTGATCACCGTGCACCCGATCGCCAGCCCGTCCAAACCGTCCGTCAGATTCACCGCGTTCGAACTGCCCACCACCGCCAGCACCGTCAACAACACCCCCACCATGCCCGCCCCGGTCAGGACCGGATGCTTGTAAAACGGCACCATGATCTCCGTCACCAGCCGGCTCGTCGCAGGGTTCCACCACAGATACAGCCCCACAAACAACCCCACCAGCGTCTGCACCGTCAACTTCACCGCCTCCGACGTGCCGCGGCTGTTCTGTTGGCTGACCTTGGCAAAGTCGTCGTAAAAACCCAGCCCGCACAGCACCAGCACACACAAAACCGTCAGACAAACCAACGGAATCCACATCGCCCACAGGAGCGTGCTGACCGTCATCACCGGCACCAGCAACAAGCCACCCATGGTGGGTGTGCCCCGCTTGCTCAACACCCGCGCACGCAGATCCCCCGCTTCCTCCGCCCGATCCCGGTATTCCTGGCCGAACTTCAGCCGCCGCAACCACTCGATCACCCGCGGGCCCAGCCACCAGCTCAGCAACAGCGCCGTCAGCGCCGCACCGCCGCTGCGCACCGTGATGTACCGGAACAGACGCAAAAACGACAGCCGCTCCGCCCACGGCGTCCCTTCCACCGCCTCGGCCACCCACTCGCTCAGATAATAGACCATGCCCGATGCCCGTCATCGCCCCGGCAAAACTCCGCCACACGTTCCAAACCCGCGCGCCGCGACGCCTTCAACAACAAGGCATCCCCGGGACGCAAAAACTGGCGCAGCGCTCCCCACACCGGTTCCACCCCGCCAAACTCCAGCACACGCGTCAGCCCCGCACTCCGGGCCGCCGCAGCCATCACCCCGGCCCACGGCCCAACCGCAAACAATTGGTCCACACCCAGCTCCGCCGCCAGCCGGCCCGCCTCCGCATGCGCCCTCTCACTCTCCGCACCCAGCTCGGCCATCTCCCCGAGAACCGCCACCCGCCGGCCCTCGCAGGGCAATGCACAAAACGTCTCCAACGCCGCACGCATCGAATCCGGATTCGCATTGTACGCATCGTCCAGCACCCGCACCCCGCGCACCTCGAAAGCTTCCATCCGATGAGGCGCCGGACCACACGAGGCCAGCCCCTCCGCCGCCCCTGCCGGGTCCACCCCCAACTCCCGCCCCAACGCCAGCGCCAGCACCGCATTCCGCGCCTGATGCCGGCCCAACAACCGGATCCGGTACCGGCCGCACCAGGCCGGTTCCGACGTCTCCACCCTGAAGCTCGTCCCCGACCAATCCAGGCAAACGTCCGTGACCCGCCACCCGTTGCCCGCACCGAAACCCACCCGGATCACCCGCGCCCGCGTCCGCGCAGCAACCTCCCCGGCCCACGGATCGTCCCCGTTCAACACCAGCACCCCGCCGGCCGGCAACACCTCCGCCAGGGTCCCTTCCTCACGCGCCACACCCGCCAAGTCACCAAAAAACTCCAAATGCTCGCGGCCCACACCCGTGAATACCCCGTGGTCCGGCCGAACCCATCCCAACAACCGCGCCAGCTCACCGGGATGATTCGTCCCCACCTCCACCACCGCCGCCCGATCCTGCCGCCCGATCCGCAACAGCGTCAGCGGCACCCCCAGCTCGTTGTTGAAACTGGCCGGACTGGCCGTCACGGGACCCAGCCGTCCCAACACCGATGCCAACAGTTCCTTCGTCGTCGTCTTGCCATTGGCACCCGCCACCGCCACCACCGGCCCGCCAAAACGCCCGCGATGCGCCACCGCCCAACGCGCCAGTGCCGCCCGCGTGTCTTCCACCTCCAAAACCGCACAACCGGCGGGGTACTCCGCCAGCCGCCCCGCCTCCACCAGGACCGCCACCGCACCCGATGCCACCGCCGACTCCACGAACTCGTGCCCGTCCCGCCGGTCACCGCGCAACGCCACAAAAAGATCCCCGGACTCCACCTTGCGCGAGTCGGTCGCCACCCCGGTGATGCACAGACCGGGATCGCCCTGCACACACCGCGCCCCGGTCGCGTCCCGAACCGTCTCCAGTGTCCATCCCCCCATGCGTACGCCTCCAACCCGACGGCGCGTGCCCCCGCCTCCACGACCCCGCTCCAGCACCGGCAGCGACCTCATCGAACCTCCACCCCCGTCGGACGGCCCAGCCACTCAACAGCCTCCACGGACCGCTTCACCCCGGGCGAGCCGCCAGCAGCCCCGCCCCCCGGCCGGGCCCCACCCGCCTCCGAAACCGAAGAAGGCTCGGGACGAACGACCGGCCGGCCCCGGCCGGCCCTCTCCCCGCTGACCGCCGCCACATACAACCGATGCGAAGGACGCCAGATCGTATTCATACCTCAATTCACCTGTCGCACCCGTTCCACCGCGGACCGGCCCGTGCCGCGCCCGCGCCAAGCTGTCGCCGCCAAAGCCCCTTCGGCCTCCTCCGGCCGCTCCGGCGGCACGCCCAGGTACTGCATCAGACGCTCCGCCACCTCCCGAAACACCGGAGCCGCCACCTGCCCGCCGTAATGCCCCCGTTGGGGTTCATCCAGCGTGATGGCAATCAGCACCTCCGGCCGGTCCGCCGGCAGAAAACCGATGAACGACGAGACGTACTTGCCGGGTACGTACCCCACACCGGGCTCGGCCTTCTGCGCCGTCCCGGTCTTGCCCGCCACGCTGTAACCCGGCACGGCCGCCGCCGGCGCCGTGCCCTCCTTCGACACCACCGTCTTCAGCGCCTCCACCAGCAGGCGGGCCGCTTCCTCCCGCAGGACCCGCCGCACCGCCACGGGCGCGTACGCCGCCACCACCCCGCCCCGGGCATCCTCCAGCCGCTCCACCAGCTTCGGCTGCATCAACACCCCGCCGTTGGCCACCGCCGCCATCGCCATCGCCATCTGCAGCCGCGTCACCGCCACGCCGTGCCCCATCGGGATCTGAACAATCGAAAGCTTCTCCCATCGGTCCACTGGTCGAACCGTCCCATCCACCTCACCCGGCAACGGCACCCCCGTCAGCGACCCGAACCCAAACGCCCGGATGTACTCGTGCAAGCGCGCCTCACCCAACCGCAGCCCCAGCTTGGCCGCCCCGATGTTCGAGGATTTCGTCACAATCCCACGCACCGTCAGCCGATCATAGGGATGATGGTCGTGGAGGATTCGACCCGCGTAGAGAAACCGGCCCTTCTCGCAGTCAATCACATCGTCCAGCGTCACCAGCCCGTCGTTCAACGCTCCACCCACCACCACCACCTTGAAAGTCGAGCCCGGCTCGAACTGGTCGGTGATGATCACGTTTCTTCTCGCCTCCGGATCGGAATCCCCGAGCCGGTTCGGATCGAAACCGGGGAGAACCGCCCACGCCAGAATCGCGCCCGTCTGCGGCCGGATCACCAGCCCCGTAATGTTCTTCGGGCGGTACCGTTCGCGCGCCTCCTCCAAGGCCTTCTCGAGGATGTCCTGCACCACCGCGTCCAACGTCAGCACCACCTTCCAGCCATCCCGCGGAGCCACGTCCTGATTCCTTAACCGCACCACCTCGCGGCGCCGGCCGTCCGTCTCCGTCGCCCGCCAACCCCGCACGCCGGCCAGCTCCTCGTCCAACGCCAGCTCGATCCCGTCGGCACCCCGGCGCTCACGCGTGGGCCGCCCGTCCACCTCCAGGTCCCAAACCCGCGTATACCCCAGCACGTGCGCCGCCAGCGACCCGTTGGGATACCAGCGCACCGGGTCCTCATACGGATCCGTGAACACCGCGTAACGGCGCAGCTGCTGCACAAACCGCCGCCCGGCCATGCCCGGGGCCGAAGGGTCCCGGCCAACGTCCAAATCCCTCATCACAGCCTCGATCCGCTCCCACCGTTCCAACGGCACCTGCCGCGCCAGCACCACGTAACGGTTGGTGATCCACCGGCCCGTCGTCGGGTCCTGCCGCACCCGCGGCAACAAACGCCGTTGCAGTTCCAGCTCCGACATCCCCAGCAACGGCGCCAGCGCTCGCGCCACATGGGCACTGTAGGGCCCGATCAACAGCGGATCCGCACACACCGTCCGCGCCGGAATGCTCGTCGCCAGCAACGTCCCCCGCGCATCCACAATGTCGCCCCGACGCGGCGAACGCAGAAACTCCCGTTCCCGGTTCCGCCGCGCCTCCTGCTCCAGCTCCGGATGCTCCCACACCTGCAGCTCCACCAGCCGGTACCCCAGCCCCACATAAACCAGGAGCAACCCCGCCACCAGGACCAGGGCCCGCCGGATCTGCAAGGTACCCAAAACGCCTTCGCCCATCGCCGTCGCTTCCGCAGCCACCGGACGAGGTTCGGCCACGCCCCATGCAGCCGAACCCCGCCCGTTCGTTCCCGCCGCTTCCCGGGACCGCCCAGCGGGCAGGCCCGGTACCATCCAAATCCCTGGGCCGCGCGCCCGCGGCGATCGGTTCCTCCTCCGACCGCGTCACGGGCGCCGGCCCGAAATTCTCAACCCGGGCCGGGCACCCCCCCGGCGCCCCGGCCCGACGCCGTCTGCGGCTCCGGCCAACCCTGCGGTTCCGGCAACCGGAGCACCTGTGCCGGTTGCACCGGCTGCAGACCCAGTTGCAGTTCCCGCACCCGCTGCTCCAAAAAGCGCGGCGACTGCAGCGTCGCCAATTGCCGCCGAAGCCGCTCGTTCAAAATCCGAAGCTCCGTCAGCCGTTGTTCCCGTTGCCGGATCTGGCGGCCCAGCTCGTCCACCTGGTTCTTCAACCACACATAACCCAGGCCCAGTCCACCCAGCCCCACGCAAAACACCACCGCCGCCAGCAACGGCCACAGCCACGCGTCCCCGCCTCGATTGTGCGTCCGCGCCCTCATCTCAAAGCTTCTCCAACACCCGGAGCTGCGCACTGCGGCTCCGCGGATTCCGCCGGGCCTCCTCCTCCCCAACCTTCACCGCCCCCGAGGTCACCCAGCGACCCTCCGGTTCCCGCGGTCGCCGCAGCTCCGGCACGTCCACACCCCCGGGACACTCGTAGGCCCGCACCTTTTCCCGCCCGAAAGCCTTCACCTCTCGCGCCTCGCCGGAATGAAAGGTGATCACCGCCAGCCTGCCGCCGGGCCGCAACGCCCGCCACGCAGCCGCCAGCCCGCGCCGCAACGAGCCCGGCTCGTCGTTCACCACCATCCGCAACGCCTGAAACACCCGCGTGGCCGGATGCCGCGGCCCGCGCCGCCCGCCATACACCCGACTCACCAGCTCCGCCAACTGCGACGTCCGCGTCAACGGCCGCGCCCGCACCACAGCCCGCGCAATCGCCCGCGCCCGCGGTTCCCCGCCCAACTCCGCAAACCACACCGCCAACTCCTCCTCCGACGACCGATTCACCAAATCCGCCGCCGTCACGGGCTGGCCGGGGTCCATCCGCATGTCCAACGGACCGTCGCTCTGAAAGCTGAACCCACGCTCCGGCCGGTCCAACTGCAACGAACTCACCCCCAGATCCAACAACACACCGTCCCAAACCCCCGGCTCCACGCCCTCCAGCAAATCCGCGTAATTCCCCCGGCGCAGCTCGTACCGCCCCGCAAACGACCTCAGCCGCTCCCCCGCCAGCACCAACGCCTCCGGATCCCGATCCATGCCCAGCAACCACCCGTCCGGTGCACTCGCCTCCAGAATCGCACACGCGTGCCCGCCCGTCCCCACCGTCGCATCGATGTACCGCCCCCCGGGACGCACTGCCATCAACGACAGCACCTCCTCCAACAAAACCGGTTGATGCCACGTATGCTCGGACACGGCTCATCCTTCACCCCCCCGTCCCACCGGCCAGGCGCAACGCCAACCCATCCAGCAACCGACGCAACTTCCGGAACCAACGCCCCGGACCCCGCACCCGCGCACCTCCCTCGTCCCGAAAATCGTTCCGCACCACCCGCACCTGCGCGAGTGCCTCCTCCCGCGCCAACGGCAATTCCATCTGCCACGCCCCCCGGCCGCCCGGGCCCGCCCAACCGCCCCGCCGCCTCCAAAAACTCCAACCCCACTTCCGCACACCCTGCCCAACCGAACCCCAACGCAATCCAGGCCTCGCCTCCGCCGCAGCCCGGCCATCTTCCTTGCGCGCCGCGCCCGCGCCCACAACCCCATCCGGGCGCCCGCACAACGCAGTCGCTGCCTCCCGGACGCTCACAACACCAGCCCCTCCGGTTCGAACCGGCCGGTACCGCGGCACCGCATCCGCACTGAAGGCCGGCCACGGCAACTCCCGTCGCAGCCGATACCCGCTCTTGTCCGACACCCGGCGCACCACCCGGGTCGCCACCAACAATCGCCCCAACCACATAGGCTCACTCCATCAGGTTCATCGCGTCGGCCAGGAGCACCTTGTCCGCAGCCTCCACAGCCGCGTAGCGTTCCGGACTCCAGATCTCGAACCGGTCCAAAAGACCCACCAAAAGCGCCTCCTTCTCAATTCCCGCCTCCCGCGCCATCCCCTCCGGCAAACAAATCCGCCCCGCCCGATCCACCGTCACCTGCTCGGAATGACTCCCAATCACACGCTTCAACACCGTCTTGCGCGGATCCTCGTTCGGCATCGCATCAATCGTCTGCATCAGCCGGTCCATCTGCTCCGGCGGCAACGCGCGCAAACAAGGGCCATACGACCCCTTCCGCCACACGATCAGCGTGAACTCCGCCTCGCCACCCGCCGGCCGCCACTTCGCCGGAATCTGTACCCGGCGCTTCTCGTCCACCCCATGCCGGTACAGCGAGGTGTAGTAGACACGCGCGCTTTTCGCCTTCTCACTCACGAGTTATTCACACGCCCCAAGCTGCCCCACTTGCATCCACTACGCCCCACTCTTAAACACTCCGCCCCACAATGCGTCAACGAAATTCCGGCCGGGTTATTCAGAAGTTATTCACAATCGAAAACAGACACCGTGCCAACAGCTCCAACCACCCCTCCACAACAGCAGTCCCCCTCCCTGCCCCAAAGCCTCAACCGCCTGCCCCACAACCCTGATCGCTAGCCCGGTGAACCCGGCATCGTCGCGCCACCCGCTCCCCCGGGGCCGACGTCGCACACCTCACAAAAACCACGGGCCCGCCGACCTCCACCGGCTGGAAAAACTCCGAACCTCCTGAAGCTGAAGAAGAAAAACGACCGATCCCCGCCCGGGCCCGCCCCATTCCACCCCACCACGCGCCACCTGCCACGGCCACCTGCAACCGCCCGAGCCCAATGCCCACGGCCACCCAGCTCATGCGTCCGAGCCGCATGAGCCCCTCACCTCCCCGCAGAACGCCCCCTGAGAGGTCCTCCGTCCGGACGCGGAAAAAAACGGAACCGCGAATCGGCACGGGCACTCCGGCGCGCCCAAGGGGCGCGGCCCCCCATGCATGAGGCCGGGCGGGCTCGTCTCCAAGGGCCGGCGCGCCTCGAAGCGTCAGTTCCGCACGATCAGCACTTCAGGCCGGCGCTGTTCCAATACCTCCAGCACCATCTCGACGGTTCGTTCCACCGCCCCCAGGTTCTCCCGCACCACCTCGACGGCGCGCCTGCCCATCTGCTCGCGCAATTGCCCGTCCACCAGCAAACGGTCCAATGCCCGTTCGAGCTCCTCGACATCGGCCACCTGCACGGCCCCGCCCCCTTCCACCAGCTTGCGCGCAATCTCGGAGAAGTTCTCCATGTGCGGTCCGAACACCACCGGACGCCCTGCCGCGGCCGGCTCCAGCGGGTTCTGTCCCCCTTCGGCCGAGAGACTCTTGCCCACGAACACCACTGTCGCGTGCGGATAAAAATGCCGCAGTTCGCCCGTCGTGTTGACCAGCAGGCAGTCCACCTCACCCGGTGCGAGCTGCGTCCGGCTGGTGATCTCACTGCGGTACACGAACCGGACGCCCAAGCGTGCCAAGGCCTCCCCCACTTCCCGGCCACGTTCGAAATGCCGCGGCACCAGCACAAGGAAAAGATCCCGATGCCGCTCCCGCAGCCGCCGATAGATTTCCGCCAGCGCGGTTTCCTCTCCCGGATGCGTGCTTCCACCCAACAGGATGCGCCGGTCCGGTCCCACGCCCGCCTGCCGGAGCAGGGCCGGCACGTCCAGCGCGGAGCGTTCCTCCAGCTGGGCCGCGTCGAATTTCAAGCTGCCCACCACGCGGATCACCTCGGGCCGGCAGCCCAGCTCCCGCAGCCGCGCCGCATCCGCCTCGTTCTGGGCACCCACGCCGGCAAACGACTCGAACAACGGCCGGAAAAACCAGCCCAAGCGCCGGTACCACCGATACGAGCGGTCGGACAACCGCGCGTTGATGAGGAAAACCGGGATGTCGAGGTTCCGCGCGCGCCACAGGAAATTCGGCCACACCTCCGCTTCCATCAGCAGGATGGCCACCGGTTTGATCGAGCCGAGCGCCCGGGCCACGTAACGTTTCCGATCAATCGGGTAGTAGATCTTGCCGATGTGCGACGGTGTCTTGCGCTGCAGCTCGCCCATCCCCGTGGTGGTGGTCGTCGAGACCACGATCTTCACGTTGGGCAGCCGCGGTTCCAGCGCGCGAATCAACTGGGTCGCGAGGTTCACCTCGCCCACGCTCACCGCGTGGATCCACAACACGTGACGGTTGGTGATGGACTGCTTGAACTTGGTATCATACCGGCCAAACCGCTGCCGGAATCCGGCCCGCCAATTGCCGCGGCGCCGCATCCGCCAGAAGTAGTACGGCGAGGCGACCCAGAACCCCACCGTGAACAAAACGTTGTACAGGGTTCGCACCATCGCCTGTTCCCGACTCCCCTTTTCGCCCCCTCAACCGGCCGGCACCGCGGGCACTTCACCGCGCGGCCGGGGCCGCGGCCGGTGCCTGTTCCGCTGACGCCTCTTCCAACAGGCGCTGCCGAACAATCGCCAGGTACCGGTCAGCCATGATGTTGTCTTTCCAATGCAGCTTGCGCGACCGTTCGAACCAGGCCCGCGCGGCCGCCCATTGCCGCATCTGCACGTAATGCCAGCCCATGTGGGCCACCAGATAATGATTGTTCGGATCCAACTCCAGGGCCCGATCGTAGTACGGCTGGGCCTCCTCGTTCCGGTCCAGCCAGTCCAGACACATCCCGTACCGCAACAGCGGATAGGGATCATACGGATTGAGCCGCATGGCGATTTCGTACCAGCGCATCGCCTGCTCAGCCAGCTCCTGGTAGTTGGTCGCCCCTTCGAAACTCTGGACCCGCAGGGCCTCGCCCAGGCGATAGGCCGTCATGGGGTTGCGCGGCTCGATCGCCCAGGCCTTCTCCAGCTCGGCCACCTGTTCCGGCGAACAGTCGGGCAACGGCTCCGCGCGCGCCAGAATCGCCTGCTCCCGCCCGGTCCGCCACGTCTCCCGCGTCAGATACCCTGCCACGACCACGAGCACCACCGTCACCGCCAGCTTGACCGGCAGACGGGCGCGGAACCAGTATCGGTCGGTCGAGAATCGCAAGTGCGAACTCAACAACGCCGCCCAGGTCACCGCAATCAGCGCGTTGGCCGGAATGTGCAGATTGAAATCGGCCAGCGAGTGAATCGCCAGCGACGCCAACCCCAGGGAGGAGCCGAAAACGAACGCAAACTTGTTGCTCGATCGCCCGCCCAGGTCCCCAATCGTGCCCCGCACATACGGCCAGGTCTGCACCACCCCCACCACCAGGCACACCAGCGCGGCCCCCACCAGGAAGAAGCCCGCCACGCCCCAGTCCACCAGGATGTTCAGATAATCGTTGTGCACCCGGTCGGGCCGGTTCTGGATCGAGGGGGGTCGCACCTGGCGAAACCGGTAATCAAAGTGCCCGGGGCCGATCCCCCACCACGGATTCTCCCGCCACAACTCCACGGCCGCCCGCCACAGCGCCGGGCGCACGTCGGAAACCTCGCCCTCCGCCAGGTCGCGTTGCACCACCTCCCACCGCTTCTTCAACACAAAGCTCTTCGGCAGGAAGTAATACCCGGCCGCAATCGCCACGGCCAACAAACCCAGCGCCACCCAACGATGCGCACTGCGCAACGCCAACACCACGAACATCACCAGCAACACCAACCCCGCCGACACCCAACCGGCCCGCGACATCGTCACCACCAGGCCCGCACACATCACCAACCCCGCATAGCCCAGCACCACTTTCGTCACCGGAGACAACCGGCTGGTGATCGCATACGTGAACGCCAGCGGGGTCACCAGCTCCAAAAAACCGGCCAGATGATTCGGATTGATGTAGGTCCCCATCCCCCGGTGCCGGTACGGCGAGACGAATCCCCAGACGCGATTCGAGTCCGCCACAAACTGGTAAATCGCGTAAAACGAGATCAGCATCCCCAGCCCGATCAACGTAAACGCGATCCACCGGGTCTCCTCCTGCCCGTGCAGATTGTTCAGCACCACGAAAAACACCGACCCGTACACCAGCACCCGCAACCACTCCTGCCGCGCCACCGACTCGATGTCCGCCGTCCAGTACCGGACCAGCGCATAAAGCAGGAACAGCAACACCGGCCAGCAAATCGGCGGCCACAACAGTTCCGGACGCCGTTCCACCCACAGCCGCACCCCCCACAAAACCAGCAGCCCCACCGTCAGCCCCTGCAACACCAGAAAATCCTGCGGCCGAACGCACCCCGTGGCCAGAGGACCCCACACCAACAACGCCAGCGCAAGCCCCAGCAGCCCGCGCTCGCACCAGCGTTCCACCAGCTTGAGATTCATGCCCAATCGCTCCAACTCGATTCCAACCGCCCCCGGCTCAGCTCCCGCGCCCCCTTATATCCTTGGTTCCCAAGCACGTAAAGTGACAATGCGTTACCGCCCGACCGCGCCGTTCTCACGGTTGCAACCGTTCGATCCGCCAGCCACCCGACCCGTCCGGCACGTACTCAAACCGATCGTGCAACCGGTTCTCGCGACCCTGCCAAAACTCGTACCGCACCGGCCGCACTCGGTACCCGCCCCAGAACGACGGAAGAGGAATCTGCCCCTGCGCAAACTTCCGTTTCATCTCCTCCCACTTGGCCTCCAGCAAAGCGCGGGACGAGATCGGCCGGCTCTGTTCCGACACCCAAGCCCCGATCTGGCTCCCACGCGGCCGGCTCATGAAATACGCCATCGCCTCCGCGGTCGAGACCCTTTCCGCCCGCCCCTCGATCACCACCTGTCGGCTCAGCGGCGCCCAGTAAAAAAGCAGGCACACGTTCGGATTCGCCGCCATCTCGCGTGCCTTGCGGCTCTCCAGGTTCGTAAAAAACACGAACCCCTCCGCATCGTAACTCTTCAACAGCACCATCCGCGCCGAGGGCCGCCCGTCCGGGCCCACCGTGCTCAGACACATCGCGTTCGGATCCAGCTCCACGTGCTCCCGAGCCTCCAGAAACCACCGCTCAAACTGCACCACAGGGTCCGGCGCCAGATCGCGACGGTGCAACGGCCGGTTCTCGTATTCCCGCCTCAAGTCGAACAACTTCATTGCAGCCAGTCTGCCCACAACTGCCGCCAAATCACAACGGAGGAACTGCCGGCGCCGCCCGCCCAATCCACCACCTCCCGGCCCCTCCGACAAACGCCTCCCCCGCCCGTCCACTCATCCAGCCGGCCGCCACATCTCTTCCGCTCGACACCTCGGTGAAGTCACGACCGCCTCCCCCCGCCCCCCGCTTGACAATTCGCAGAGAGAGAAAGAGCCCAACAAAGCCAGATGAAGTCCGCCGGAACGATCTTCCGCCGAAGCCAGTGGACATCGCAGCCGGTCAAATGCCCTGCGACGCCAACCCGGAGGCCCGTTCCGCACCCGGCAGGAGTGTTCCGACTTTTCCTCCGGACGCTCCTGACCCTGTCTGCAGCGGCGTTTCCCGCCTCCCCCCATGCCGGTTCCGAACAGCTTCCCGACCCTCTCCCGGCCATGGCCGCGCTGGCCAATCCCACAAACGGCTTCCGCGTCGTCTTTGAAATCCAGCACGATCCCGTCCGCACCGGCGTCGTGGCCGAACCTTACCTTTTCCCCGGTTATGGTCGGCTCCATTCCTTCAAGTACTATTCCCAGCCTTTCGAGGTCCTGTTCCAGCGCGACAGCTTTGTGGCCTTCTCGAACCCACCTCTGGTCGATACCGAGGGACGGCGACGCGATTTCATCGAGATCTTCGGCTTCTACGCGCCATGGCAGTTCCATTGGATCGTCACAGTCGGCAGGGACATCCGCCTGGCACACGGACCTTTGGAACCCTCCGGACCGTTCGACCAAGGGCCGGTCTTCGACTTTTCCAAGCTCCAGGGTAATTCCGTTCGTTTGCTGGTCTCCCAGGTCCACAACTGGCTGCGAGCGGCCATCTTCCTCGGAATCCACGATTGGGCGGCACTCCGAAACATCGAAAACGGGCGTGGGACATACCTCACCACCGCGGGCGAAACGAAGGCCTTTACCTGTCAAATCTCCAACCACGCCATCACGTCGTTGAGGACTCTCGACACATCGGGTTATCCTGAGTGGCTTGTCGAGCCAACCCGAATTGAACCCCTTGCTTTCGGCCGGTACCCGCGCGTGGTCAGCCGATATCGTCCCGGTCCGGCCGCTCGCCCATGGTTCGACAAGCGCTTCACGTTGCACGAGTTCACATGGCTGGGCGCCGGCGTCTCCACGGCGATGTTCATGCCCACGTCCAACCCCTTTGCCCTCACCCAGATGATCCCCACCTACGTCTTCTTGGAGAGTCCAACCGGCACACTTTACCTCCGCGACAACCTTTGGCTTCCGCTCGCCACCAGCCCGGCCCCCAGCGTTCGCCCGCCGCGAATCGTCCCACCCGGGACATACTGGGATCGGATCTGGATCTGGGCCACGGCCTCCATGCTGGTGCTGATCCTTCTCCTCCGGGCAACCTCGAAATCCCGCAAACGTGAGCCATGAAAGCTGCAACACCCACCCTCCCCTCCACCGGTTCGTCCAAAACCGTCCGCGGCCGTATCACGCTCCGAGCCAAACAGGCACTCGCTTGGATCTGGCCCATCTGTGCCGCACTCGTCGCGTGGGCACAATGCTTCTACGATGACAGTTGGGTTTGCATGTCCCGGGGCACCTGCTTGGATAGATGCGAAACGACTTCCTGCTACGAGCCGTCCTTGGGGATCTGGGTCAACTATCCGACGGGCACACGGACCCTTGAGGACGCATGGTCGCCAGGCTGCGAAATGTTCCCTTATGATTGCTGGGACTTCCTCCATTGCAGCTAAGGGAAGCATTCCTGGGCAATGTTCACCGTCAAGCTCAGTGTCCGCATCATCCAGCAGTCGGTGGACGTCGAGACCTGTACCTGGACCACTGTGTGGACCGTTGCGCGTGTCTCCTGCTCCGCTTGCATCGCCGCGGGCAACCCCTGTACCGGCACCACAGCTCCTCCTCCCCCGCCCAGGCCCGCTTGAGCCGGTTTCATCAACCCCGCCTCCGGCCCTGAGGCAGGCGGGCGCTTACAACAGACACGCCTCTTCCCAAAGGGGGCCCTGGCCCCACCCCGGCACCGGCATTGCCCGCCTGGCCCCGGAAAGTTACACTCCCACGCCATGGCGGAGGCGATGCCAACCCAATCGGTCACCCCGACGGCACGCGCGGACGGGCGGCAACCCGGGCAGTTGCGTGCGGTGCGATTTCAAAATCACATCGCACCCCACGCTCTCGGGTCCACCCTCATCGAGTGGGGACAAACCCGGGTGATCTGTGCCGTGACACTCGACCCCACCGTGCCACGCTGGAAAAAGGAACAAGGCCTGCCCGGTGGCTGGCTCACCGCCGAGTATTCCATGCTCCCCTACTCGACCCTCCAGCGAAAACCCCGTGAGATCTCCAAAGGCCGTCCCGAAGGGCGTACCCAGGAAATCCAACGCCTCATCGGCCGCGCCCTCCGCACGGCCCTGGACCTCGAAAAGCTCGGCGAACGCACCCTCTGGGTCGACTGCGACGTCCTGCAAGCCGACGGCGGCACGCGTACCGCCGCCATCACCGGCGGTTATGTGGCGCTCGCCCTGGCCATCCAACGCCTCCTACGGGATGGCGTCCTGGCCGAATCCCCGCTCCGATCCCCGGTGGCGGCCGTCAGCGTCGGAATCGTCCAGGGCCGGGCCCTGCTGGACCTCTGCTACGAGGAGGACGTCAAAGCCTGCGTGGACCTCAATCTCGTCATGAACCGCGCAGGTGAATTCGTCGAGATCCAGGGAACCGGCGAGGAGGCCACCTTCACCGAAGCCCAGCTCATGGAAATGCTCACCCTCGGCCGCGCCGGCATCCAACAGCTCGTCCGCGCACAGGAACAGGCCCTTGAAGAGGCCCGGTTGCAAGCCCCGCCGGCCGTGCCTTCAGCTGCTCCGGCCCCATGAGTGCCTCGCCCACACGATTGCACCTGCTCCGACACGCCGAGGTCGCCGTCCCCTATCACCGCGTGTTCGCCGGCCGGCTCGACGTCCCACTGTCAGAAGAGGGCCACCGCCAGGCCGCAGCCCTCGCGCCATGGCTGACCCGGCTGGCCCCGGATGCGGTGTACGCCAGCCCCATGCTCCGGGTGCGCCAAACCTTGGAACCCTGGCTCCGACAGGGCGCCCCCGAACCCGTCTTCTGCGAGGAACTGCGCGAGGTGGACTTCGGCGACTGGACCGGGGTCGCGTGGGACGACATTCAACCCCGGTTCGGTCAAAGCCCTTGGGACTGGCTCCGGTTGCTCGAACAAAACGCCATCCGAAATGCCGAACCGTTCGAAGCCTTCCGCGGTCGCGTCCACTCCTGCCTGCAACGCATCGCGAGCGAACACCCCGGCCGCAACGTGGCCGTCATCTGTCACGGCGGCGTCATCCGCATGGCGCTGGCCGCCCTCTGTGCCTGGCCACTGGCAGCCACCGCAGCCCTCGCCGTAGACTACGCCAGCATCACCCGCGTCGCCCTCCACAATCCGCGCGTGGAGGTGGAACTCCTGAACTATCAGCCGTGGCGACCCCTCCCCTGACAGGCCCGCTGGAGCACGCCCCAGCGATGAACAGCCTTCTCCCAAACGATCCGGTCCGCGCCTACGTGGCCCTGGGAGCCAACCTCGGCCAGCCCCGGGCCACCATCCGGGCCGCCTTGGACTCGCTCGCACAATGGTCGCTCCGTCCGCTCCGGGTCTCCTCGCTTTGGGAAACCGAACCGGTCGATTGCCCACCCGGCTCCCCACCGTTTCTCAACGCCGTCGCCGAGTTGGTCCCCCAACCGGCCGAAACCCCCGAGTCCCTGCTGGAAAAACTCCTCGATCTGGAACGACAATTCGGCCGCACACCCTCACCCGTCCGCAACGCGCCCCGCACGCTCGACCTCGACCTCGTCGCCTTCGGCACGGAACAACGTTCCACAGGCCGGCTCATCCTCCCGCATCCACGAGCCCACCTGCGCCGCTTCGTCCTCGAGCCGCTGGCCGAACTGGCACCCGACCTCGTGTTGCCCGGCCAAACACTCTCGGTCAGACAGCTCCTCGACCGCCTCCCGCCAAGTCCGGCCACGCGGCGCGTCGGGCCGCCGGACCCGGCCGCCTGAACCGGACCGTCGCGAACCGCCGCCGGCCGCACGATCACCCCAGCCCGGCACCTCAGCCTGCCAGCGACCGGCAGAACCTCTCCATCCGATCCAGCCCCTTCTCCAGATTCGCCATGCTCGTCGCATAGCTGATCCGAATGTAATCGTCGGCACCAAACGCAATGCCCGGCACCGCGGCAACCTTCTCCGCCTCCAGTAGCCGCTTGCAGAATTCCACCGATTTCAACCCCGTCCCCGAAATGTTCGGAAACAGATAAAACGCCCCGCGCGCATTCACGCACGAGACCCCCGGGATCCGATTCAACCGTTCCCAGGCATACCGGCGCCTCCGATCGAACTCCGCCAACCAGGCCGGCAGATGATCCATCGGCCCGCTCAGCGCCGCCACCCCGCCCTTCTGCGCAAAACTCGTGGGGTTGCTCGTGCTGTGGCTCTGGATGGCCTCGATCACGCGCGCGATCGGCTCCGGCGCGGCCGTCCAGCCCAACCGCCAACCGGTCATGCTCCAGGCCTTGGCAAACCCGTGCACGATGATCGTGTGCTCGTAATGCGCCCGCGAAAAACTCGCCACGCTCCGATGCACCGCCCCGTCGTACAACAGGTGCTCGTAAATCTCGTCACTCATAATGAGCACCCCTCTTTCCACACACACGTCGCCCAGCGCCCGGATCTCCTCCGGCGTGTACACCGTGCCGGTCGGATTGCTCGGCGAGTTCAGGATGAACAACCGCGTGCGCGGTGTGATCGCCGCGCGCAACTGCTCCGGTGTCACCTTGAACTCCGTGCGATCCGTCGTCGGCAGATAAACCGGAGTCGCACCCGCCAGCTTCACCATCTCGGGATAGCTCACCCAGTACGGACTCGGAATCAGCACCTCGTCGCCCTCCTGACACGTCGCCAGGATCACATTGTAACAGGCGTGCTTGCCCCCGCACGACACGATGATCTGCTCGGGCCGGTACTCCAGGCCGTTCTCGCGCCGGTGCTTCTCCGCAATCGCCCGGCGCAACTCCGGAATACCCGCCGCAGGCGTGTACTTCGTGAAACCAGCCGCCAGCGCCGCCGACGCCGCCTCCTTGATGTGCTGCGGCGTGTCGAAATCCGGCTCGCCCGCACCAAACCCCACCACATCCTCCCCCTCCGCCTTCATCCGCTTGGCCCGGGCATCGATTTCCAGGGTCAACGAAGGAGTCAGAGAAGCCGCCCTTTGCGATATCCGATAGTTCATAAACAAATCTGCCGTTCCTTAAACCCGATCCCTCCGCCACCGCAAGCATGAAACGGCCACCCCATCCGTCCCCTCCCTTCCGGGCAACCACCCGCACGGCACTCGCACCAAAAGAACCCGCCCACCCGCCGAAGAACCATGCCCCCGCGCCCACGCAACCCAGCCGGAACGGTCGGACGAGGCAACCAGCGCCAACATTGGATGGGCCCGAACCCTTCCGCCCGCGATCGGATACCCGGGACCGAAAACACAACCGCCCTGACCCTCCTCGGATCAGGGCGGTGTCGAAATCTGGTTGCGGGGGGTGGATTTGAACCACCGACCTCAAGGTTATGAGCCTTGCGAGCTACCAGGCTGCTCCACCCCGCGATTCAGTGCACCCTTTACTTAGCACAGCACCCTGCCGCGCGCAAGAGGGAAAATGCAACAGGCCCGGCACCCGCTGCCGGCCTCCCACCGGCCTCCACTAACCCAGTCAAAAACCAGTGCCCTCGCACCCGATCAGTAGCCCGACACCCCGCCCACCCCTTGGTGCGCCGCCAACCCGCGCACGATCGCCACACCACTCGACGTGCCAATCCGATCGGCTCCCGCCTCGATCATCGCCAGCGCCGTGGCCGTGTCGCGAATCCCGCCCGAAGCCTTCACACCCAGCCGGTCCCCCACCGTCTGCCGCAACAACCGCACATCCTCAATCGTCGCACCACCCGGACCAAAACCGGTCGAGGTCTTCACAAACCGCGCTCCAGAATCGAGCACCAGCTCGCAGGCCCGAACCTTCTCCTCCTGCGTCAACAGGCCCGTCTCCAAAATCACCTTCACCGTCCGCTCGTCCGCAGCCTCCACCACGTCCCTCAACTCCCGTAGCAAACGCTTGTACTCGCCGTCCTTCAACAGCCCGATGTTCATCACCATGTCAATCTCGTGCGCCCCGTCGTCCACCGCCGCCTCCGTCTCAAACCGTTTCACATCCCCGCTCATCGCCCCCAGCGGGAAACCCACCACCGCCACCACACGCACATCCGTCTCCTCCAGCAAATACGACGCCAGCTCCACCCGCGACCCGTTCACGCACACTCCATAAAACCCGTGCGTGCGCGCTTCCTCGCACAACCTCTCGATCTGCGCCCGCGTCGCATCGGGCCGCAACAACGTGTGCTCAATGTACCGGGCCAGCTCCGGCCCCGTCAGTCTGCCTGCCTCGTTCGCCATACCCGCCAAGTTGAATCACCCCACTCCACCCGCCAAGCCCATTCCCACCCGGCCCAACCCATCCACACAACCCGGCCCCTCCCAAACCACCATCCTTGTGCCAACCCCAACCCAAACCCAGGAAAAACTGTGTCACATCGACTCACATGACACACGGCAAGAAAAGGCCGTCACCGACAGATCCCAACTCAAATTGTTCCGCACAAGTAACTTATCGAAAACGTGCCCGTTTGGCACTCCTCCAGCTTGTAGAACAGGTGCCAAGTTGCCATTGAGGGCGACGAGAACCGCAGGAGGATTTGCTTATGGCTAAAGTTTTGGGAATTGACTTGGGCACGACAAACTCGTGCATGGCTGTGATGGAAGGGGGCGAGCCGGTTGTGCTGGAGAACTCGGAGGGCCGGCGGGTGACGCCCTCGGTGGTGGCCTTTACCAAAGACGGTGAACGACTGGTCGGCGACGCCGCCAAGCGGCAGGCCATCACCAACCCGCGCAACACCATTTACTCCATCAAGCGCTTCATGGGCCGCAAATTCAGCGAGGTCCAGGAAGAAATCAAACGCGTGCCCTACAAGGTCATCGAAGGCCCCAACGGCGACGCCTGGGTGGAGGTCGAGGTCGGCGGCAAACCCAAACAGTTCAGCCCGCAGGAGATCTCGGCCATGATCCTGCAGAAGCTCAAAGCCGACGCCGAGATGCGGCTGGGCGAGAAAATCACACAGGCCGTCATCACCGTCCCCGCCTACTTCAACGACGCCCAACGGCAGGCCACCAAGGACGCCGGGCGCATCGCCGGGCTGGAAGTGCTGCGCATCATCAACGAGCCCACGGCTGCCTCCCTGGCCTACGGCCTCGACAAAAAGAAAGACGAGGTCATAGCCGTATACGACCTCGGCGGCGGTACGTTTGATATCTCCGTCCTGGAAATCGGCGACGGGGTGTTCGAAGTCAAGGCCACCAACGGTGACACCCACCTCGGCGGCGACGACTGGGACAACCGCATCATGGACTGGATCCTGGAGGAGTTCCGCAAGGAACACGGGATCGATCTGCGCAAGCAGCCCGACGCCCTCCAGCGCATCAAGGAAGAGGCCGAGAAAGCCAAGATCGCCCTCAGTTCCACCCTGGTCTACGAGATCAACCTGCCCTTCATCACGGCAGATGCCAGCGGCCCGAAACACATCCACATGAAACTCACCCGGGCCAAGATGGAACAGCTTTGCGAGGATTTGTTCGAACGCACGGTCGGTCCGGTCCAGGCCTGCCTGCGTGATGCGGGTCTGAAAGCGGAAGACGTGGACGAACTGGTCCTGGTGGGCGGCATGACCCGCATGCCCAAGGTGGTGGAAACGGCCCGCCGCCTCATCGGCAAGGATCCCCACCAGGGGGTCAACCCGGACGAGGTCGTGGCCGTGGGCGCGGCCATCCAGGGCGGCGTGCTCAAGGGCGAGGTCAAGGACGTCCTGCTCTTGGACGTCACGCCCCTGTCGCTGGGCATCGAAACCCTCGGCGGCGTGTTCACCAAACTCATCGAACGCAACACCACGATCCCCACGCGCAAATCCGAGATCTTCTCCACCGCCAGTGACAACCAGACCAGTGTGGAAATCCACGTCCTGCAGGGCGAACGCCCGATGGCCCGCGACAACAAGACCATCGGCCGGTTCACCCTGACCGACATCCCGCCCGCACCGCGCGGCGTGCCGCAGATCGAGGTCACCTTCGACATCGACGCCAACGGCATCCTGCACGTCAGCGCCAAGGACCTCGGCACCGGCAAGGAACAAAAAATCACCATCACCGCCAGCAGCGGCCTCACCAAGGAAGAGGTCGAACGCATGCGCAAGGAGGCCGAACTGCACGCCGAGGAGGACCGGCGCCGACGCGAAGCAGCCGAGGCACGCAACGAAGCCGACAACGCCATCTACCGGTCCGAAAAGTTCCTGCGCGAAAACGGCGACAAGATCAGCGCCAGCGACAAGGAACGCATCGAACGGGCCGTGCAAGCGGTCAAGGACGCCCTGAAGAACGACGAGGCCGCTCCCATCCGGGCCGCCACGGAGAAACTGATGGAAGTCTGGCAGTCGGTCAGCGAGGCGCTGTACCGCTCGGCGGCCGAGCGCGCCCGCGCCGGCCAGGGTGCCTCCGGCTCCACCACAGGCGCAGGCCGCGAAGAACGGTCCTCCAGGAAGGGCGAGGAAGAAGGTCCGGTCATCGACGCCGAAGTGGTGGACGACAAGGACCGGAAATAAGCGGATTTCCCGGCTCCCCCGGCCGGGCGGCCGGAGGGATCTGACCATCCGGGGTCGGCCAGCCGGCCGGCCCGGATGTCCCCCCCCCGTCGTCCGGGTTGCGACGGGCAGGGAAACGCGGGCAAACCCAAAACAACAGCGTAACCATCCGAACAACTGACTATGGCACTGAACATCAAACCACTCGGCGACCGGGTGCTCATCGAGCCGGTCGAAGAGAAGGAAGTCAAGAAGGGCGGGATCATCATCCCCGACACCGCCAAGGAGAAACCCCAGGAAGGCATTGTCCGTGCATTGGGCACGGGCAAACTCGATGAAAACGGCAAACGCATCCCCTTCGAGGTCAAGGTCGGTGACCGGGTGCTCGTCAGCAAATACGGCGGCACCGAAATCAAGGTGGACGACAAGGAATACAAGCTGATGAGCTCCGACGACCTGTTGGCCATTCTGGAATGACAGGCCGGACCAACCCAGATCCGTACAATTTGAATTCACAAAGGCATTGAACTATGGCAGCCAAACAACTCCTCTTCGATGAAGCCGCGCGCATGGCCATCCTGCGCGGCGTGACCAAACTCTCCAAGGCCGTCACGGCCACGCTCGGCCCCAAGGGCCGCAACGTGGTCATCGACAAGAAGTTCGGTTCCCCCACGGTCACCAAGGACGGTGTCACCGTGGCCAAGGAAATCGAACTGGAAGATCCCTATGAAAACATGGGCGCCCAGATGGTCCGGGAAGTGGCCAGCAAGACCAGCGACGCCGCCGGTGACGGTACCACCACCGCGACCGTCCTGGCCGAGGCCATCTACCGGGAAGGCCTGAAATTCGTCACCTCGGGCGCCAACCCCATCGGCATCCAGCGCGGCATCCAGAAAGCCGTGGACGCCGCCGTCGCCCACCTGGAAAAACTCGCCAAGAAGGTCAAGGACAAGGAGGAAATCAAACAGGTGGCCACCGTGTCCGCCAACTGGGACACCGCCATCGGCGAAATCATCGCCGATGCCATGGACAAGGTGGGCAAGGACGGCACCATCACCGTCGAGGAGGCCAAGTCCATCGAGACCACACTCGAAGTCGTCGAAGGCATGCAGTTCGACAAGGGCTACCTGTCGCCCTACTTCATCACCAATGCCGAGACGATGGAGTGCAAGCTCGAGGACGCCTACATCCTCATCTATGAAAAGAAGATCAGCAGCCTGAAGGACATCCTGCCGCTGCTGGAAAAGGTGGCCAAGGCCGGCAAACCGCTCCTGATCATCGCCGAGGAGGTCGAGGGTGAGGCGCTGGCCACGCTGGTGGTCAACAAGCTGCGCGGCACCCTGCAATGCTGCGCCGTCAAGGCCCCCGGCTTCGGCGACCGCCGCAAGGCCATGTGCGAGGACATCGCCATCCTCACCGGCGGCAAGTTCATCAGCGAAGACCTCGGCATCAAGCTCGAGAACGTCGAGCTGAGCGATCTCGGCCGTGCCAAGACCGTCATCGTGGACAAGGAAAACACCACGATCGTCGAGGGCCACGGCAAACCCTCCGAGATCCAGGGCCGGGTCAACCAGATCCGCCGCCAGATCGAGGAAACCACCTCGGATTACGACCGCGAGAAACTGCAGGAGCGGCTGGCCAAGCTGGCCGGTGGCGTGGCGGTCATCCATGTGGGGGCGGCCACCGAGACCGAAATGAAGGAAAAGAAGGCCCGCGTGGAGGACGCCCTGCACGCCACCCGCGCTGCCGTCGAGGAGGGTATCGTCCCCGGCGGCGGTGTCGCCCTGCTCCGTTGCCTGCCCGCCATCAATGCGGTCGAGCCCGCCAACGAGGATGAGAAGATCGGCGTGGACATCGTCAAACGCGCCATCGAAGCCCCGTTGCGCGAGCTCGCCAACAACGCCGGCGTGGAAGGCTCGGTCATCGTCGAGGAGGTCAAACGCCGGAAGGGCAACGAGGGCTACAACGTCGTCACCGGCCAGTACGAGGACCTCGTCAAAGCCGGTGTGGTCGATCCCAAGAAGGTCACCCGCACCGCGCTGCAGAACGCGGCCTCAATCGCCGGCCTGTTGCTGACCACCGAGTGCCTCATCACCGAGATCCCCGAAAAGGAGAAAAAAGGCTCCAAGGGTCACGGTGACATGAGCGACATGGATTACTGAGCCGAAATCCTGCGGAGCAAAACGGCTCGTCCCCGGGGGACCGGCTGCGGCCGGTCCCCTCTTTTTTTTTTGTAACCTCGCACGGCCGGCTCCCGTACATCCGGGCGGTATGAACACGAAAACTCCGCACACGAAAACTCCCATGAGACCACGAGAACCATGGTGCATCTGGATCACGGGCGCGGCGCTGGCCACCGGCCTGACCATGGCACCCGCCGCACCCCTGCAGCCTGCGGACGTCCCCCAACAACCTGCCTGGGTCTTGCACTGGGACCTGGACGCCTTCCGCCAAACCACCCTCGGACAACATTTCCTCACCGAACTGGAAAAAGAGGAACACCGCAAAAAGCTCGAGGCCTTCAAAGCCATGTTCCGGTTCGATCCGCGAACCGCCCTTCACGGCCTGACCCTCTACAGCCCCACCAAGGCCAAGGAAGACGGCGTCCTGCTGGTCTACGCAGACGTGGACGCCGCCCAGTTGGCCGCACTCGCGCAGGCCGCCAGGGACCACCAGACCCTCAACCACCGTAACCACATGGTCCACCATTGGATCGACGAGAAACGACCGCCCCGAAACGGCGTCCCCGCCCGCACCTACGCCGCCATTTATCAAAGCCGCGTCGTCATCTTCGGCCAGCGGGCCGAACGCGTCACCGAGGCACTCGACGTGCTGGATCGCCTCCGCCCCAACCTCCTCCTCGACGCCCCTCTCGTCCAAGCCATCCCGCGCGACGCCTTCCTGGTGGGCCTCGCACGCGGCGGTGCCGTCTCGGATCAGGACCCCCAGGGCGCCGTGTTCCGACAGAGCCGGCTCATGCGACTGGCGGTCCGGGAGACCGGCCAACAACTCCGGGGCCAACTCACCCTGGAAACGGACAACGAAGAAATCGCCCTCCAGCTGGAAAACGTCGTGCGCGGGCTGATGGGATTGCTGGCGCTGCAACAGGACAAGCCGGACGCCCAGTGGCTGGCACGCTCCCTCCAGGTCGAGCGCTCCGGCGCAATCATCACCCTGGGATTGACCGTCCCCGTCCAGGACGTCCTGGATCGAATTCGGGCTGCAGCCGAAAAGTCCAACCCTCAAACAGTCGCAAACAACCGGCCAAGCTGAACCAAAACCCGGCACGGAATCCCAACCCGGCGGGCCGACCGGCAGGGAAACTCCCCTGCCGGATCAGCCCTTACTTGGCGCCCCGCCCATGGAACCCATCCAAGCAGAGACCGACGAGACCTTGGCCACGCGCGCCCGTGACGGAGACCTCGCGGCCTTTGACGAGCTGGTGCGGCGGCACCACGACCGGGTCTGGCGTTTCCTCTTTGCCTGCTGCCGCAATCCCCACACCGCAGCCGACCTCGTCCAGGAAACGTTCATCACCGCCTACCGAAGATTGGAAACCTTTGATGCCCGGCGGCGCTGGCTGCCCTGGCTGCTCGCCTTGGCCCGCAACAAATGGCGCGATCACCTCCGCGCCCGGCCCCCGCAGACACTCGAACTGAACGAGTCCCTGCGCGACGCCCATCATCCACCCGACCGGCTCGCCGTCGGCACGGACACCTTCACCGACCTCTGGGAATGGGCCCGCCGGCGATTGCCCCCGCTGCAGTTCCAGGTCCTCTGGCATCGGTACTACGAGGAGCTGTCCGTGGCGGAAATCGCCGAAGCCCTCGACCTGACGCGCGTCCACGTGAAGGTCCTGCTGTTCCGCGCCCGCCAAACGCTGGCCCGGCTCTGGAAAAATCGGTTGAACACGGAAAGCAGCACCGCAGGAACCACCGATCAAACCGGGACCACGTTGCACCACGAGGCAACGGCGGCTACACTTCCTCCTGCCCCTTTCACACGCCATTCACGCCCATGAAACGCTGGTGGACACTCTGGACCATCTCGACCCGCTGGGACGCCGAACCACGCGGCCGTTGCACCTCCACGGACCGGCTCAACCCTCGCACCGCAGATCCACAAGTACGTGCTTGGGAGCAGCTGCACCAGGCCCTCCAGCAACACCGCCCTGCCGTTCCCCCACCCCCCGCGGACCTGCACGACCAAATTCGTCGTGCCGTCCGGCAACAGTCGGGTCCCCGATCCACGGTCCGCACGCCCAAACTCCTGCAATTCCTTCGGCCCGCGGTCTGGATTCCCGCGGGCCTCACCGCCGCCCTGGCAGTCGCCCTGTGGCTGGGACACCCATCCCGGCCCTCAAAAACCGCGCTGCACGAACCACCACACGTCTGGATCGGTGAGGCACAACTCCGCGCGCAAGCTTGGGCACGACAGGTCTTTGAACCCGACCTCGCCCGCCTCCAGCAGGAGTGGGATCGCACACGCGAGGAAATGCGCCTCGTGGCAAGGCATGTCCTGGAAAGCGTGCCCTGAAAAAAGAGTCGGACCTCGACCCCACGCCGGGCCGGGCTCTTCACAGCCGCCGTCCCACAAACCACAGCCCGCGAATCGACTCCGGCCAGGGATAGCTCCCCGGCTTCACGATCACCGCCGGCCGATCCGTCTCCAGCCCTCGCAACTCCACCACACCGGGAGCCCATTCCCGGACCGCCCGCCACGCGCCCCACGGAAATCCGTCCAACACGGCCGCTGCAGTGGCACCACCTTCCACCAACAACAGATCCGGCTTCGACCTCCCCCAAACCAAACCAGCCGCACGCGCCAGACTTTCCACCCAGTCGGCCGGGCCCGACCCCGGTGCACCCACCGCCGGAACGGCACCCAGAAACAGAATCGCCCGCCCGACCCTCGCCAGCGCAGATGCACACCTGGCCACCTTATCCTCCCAGCCGGGGCCGACACCGCTGCCGACGGACCCGCCACCATCGAACAGGCCAACCACCGGTACGCCGGCACGCTCGGACGCCTCCCGCCATGCCTGCGCCTGAGGACTGGCCGTGCCCGAAACCATAAGAATGTTCAGCCCAGACGCAGCCCCGCAGCCCCTTCGTTCCTCGCAGACACGCGAAGTGCCTGCAGACCCGTGCCTTGCCGGACGCTTGCTCTCCTCCGCCACCCAGCGATCAAGCAACGCCCGAAAGAAATCCACCCCACCGGCCGCCAAGATCGTTTCAGTCCACAGCCCTGCCCACGCCTCCACATCCGCCTCCGATCCGGCCTCCGCAACCACGATCCCCTCTTCCGGCAGGGATTGCCCGGGCCGGCGAACCACGACACTCACCCCCTCCTCCGGCCCCAGCAGGCGGCACACATCCGAGCTCACACGCGGATGTCGCGGATCCCGTGCAAACTCCGTCCGATCCAGCGGGACATCCTGGATGAAATAGTGACCGTCTCGAATGACGCGGCCCCGGCTGGGATTGGCCGGCAACAGCCACACGCCCGGCAGGCCCACTGCACGGCGCATCGCCTCCAGTTCGGCAAGCACCGGACCGCGCAAGACCGAGTCCACCTTCTTGTAAAACCGCACCCCGACCTGCCGCCCCAACGCCCGCGCAACGTCCGCCACGATCCGCCCCGCCTCCTCCGCCGGCAGGTCCCGCGTGTCGGTGTCCACGCACAAGACGTCGCATCCCTCCGGCCAGGGCGGCCGGCGCGCCACGCAGGCGGACAATCCCCGTGCCCACGCCGCGCCTGCCAGCTCGGCAGCCCCCGTCAGATCGTCCGCCACGACGACCAGTTTCATCCTTGGCCGGCCGCTGCCAGTCGCGCGGCCACGCGCAGCGCCGCACGCAGGCTCTCGTTTCGCGCCTTGCCCTGCCAGGCAATGTCGAACGCCGTCCCGTGATCCACCGAGGTCCGGATCATGGGAAGACCCAGCGTCACATTCACGCCGGTGTCGAAGGCCAGCATCTTGAACGGAATGTGTCCCTGATCATGATACATGGTGACCCAGGCATCGAACCGTTCACGCTGGAACGGCGCAAAGGCCGTATCCGGTGGCAGCGGACCTTCCGCCTGCCAACCCCCGCGCCGCGCCACCTCCACCGCCGGACGAATGAACCGTTCCTCCTCCCCGCGACCGAACAGCCCGTTCTCACCCGCATGCGGATTCAAACCACAGACCGCCAGTCGCGGTTCCCGACCCAGCATCCGCCGGCACGCTTCACCCGTCAGTTCGATCACGTCCAGGATCCGCTCCACGCTCAGCCGCTCCGGAACCTCGGCGTAACCGATGCGGGTGGTCACCATGCTGACCGTTAGCAGCTCGCTGTGGAGCATCATGCAGGTACGCTTCGCACCGGTGAGAGCGGTGAAAATCTCCGTGTGCCCCGCATGGGGCACGCCCGCACGGCGCAACGCAACCTTGTGCACCGGCAGGGTCACCACACCGTCCACCTGACCTGCCTGCGCACTTCGAATGGCCGTTTCAATGTACCGCCAGGCCGCCCGACCGCATGCCTCCGAGACCTCTCCGGGCGACCAACCTCCGCGATCCGGCTCGCCGCAATCCACGATCAGAGGTTCACTCGGCCGGCCCCGGCGCCACCACGCCTCCAGGGACACTCTCTCCCAGGGCAGTCCGCCCAGCCCCGCACCCGACAACCGCTCCAGCACGGCCCCGCCGGCAAACAACACCGGCACACAAAACCCGAGCACCTCCGGCAGCGCCAGCGTCCGAACCGCCAGTTCCGGTCCCACGCCGGCCGGATCGCCCATCGTCACGCCCAAAACCGGTCGAACCGCCAGACCCGGGTTCATGCGAGCAACTGCAGCGTCTGCATGGTGGAACGGACCCCTTCGATTTCCGCCGGGCTCATCGGCAGCAACGGCGGCAACACCCAGTGCCCGCAGAGGCCCCGCACCGCCAGCGCCGCTTTCAGGGCCGCCAGCGATTCGCCCAACGTACGGCCGTTCTGGTACAAACTCGCCACCTCCAGCGCCCGCCGTGCACAGGTCTCCACGGCGGCCCAGTCGCCGCGTCGCGCCGCGCGCCACATGGCCACGCAAACATCAGGGATCAAGTTCGCTACGCTGGGCACAATCCCGTCGGCACCCAGACGCAGTCCCTCCGCCATCAAGGCGCCCACACCCACAAAGACCGAGAAATCCGGCCGGCCACCCAGCCGCTCCAACAACCGCCGCAGCCGCGCCGCGTCATTCTCGGAGTCCTTGATTCCCACCAGCCGGGGATGAGCTGCCCACGACTCCAACAGTTCCAGCGGCACCGAGACCCCGTTGAGCGTGGGGATGTTGTAAAGCATGACCGGCCCGTCCAGACTGCTCAACAGGCTCTCCGTCCACCGCGGTAACTGCCCGGCCGGCAGCCGCGTCGGCGGCCGCGCCACCAACACGCTGGCCCCCTTCTCCAGGTACGCGTTGCCGTCGCCACCCTGCGGATCCGGCAGCTCACCCAGCCCCGCATACACCGGCACGCGCCCGGCGGCGCAGCTCACCACGCGCTCCACCAACCGCACCGCATCCTCCCGGGGCACCGAGGCGCCCTCGCCTGTCGTGCCCAGGACGAACAAACCGTCCACCCCGTGCTCCACCAGAAACCCCACCATGGTGTCCACCACGGCCTCGTCCAGTCGCCCCTCCGCAGTCACGGGCGTGACCATGGGAACCACCACTCCCTGCCATTTTTCGGAATCCTTCATGTTCAGTTCAAAAAGCCGCCTCGTAAATGGCCCGCGCATCCGCCTCGCTCACCGGTCGCGGGTTGTTCCGCAACAGCCGCTGCACCTGAACAGCCGCCTGCGCCATGGCGGGCAGGTCCTCCCTGCGCACCCCCAGCTCCGACAACCCACGCGGCAGCCCGCAGGTCCGCGCCATCTCCTCGATCCGTTCCAGACCTCGCCGCGCCACCTCCTCGGCAGGCCCCGGTTCCGCCACGCCCAACGCACGCGCCACCTCCGCATAACGCTCCGGAGCCGACCCGAGATTGAAACGCAATACATGCGCCAACAGCACCGCGTTGGCCACGCCGTGCGGGACCCGAAACCGGCCGCCCAGCGGATAGGCCAAAGCATGCACCGCCGCCGTGTTCACCGGCCCCAGACAAAGCCCGCCGCACAAACTCCCGTACGCCAGATACCGGCGGGCCTCCCGATCCCCGCCATCCCGCACCGCCCGGACCAAATGCGCACCAATCCAGCGAATCCCCTGCAACGCCACCGCGTCCACCCAGGGATGCGCATGACGATTCGCGTACGCCTCAATGCAGTGCGTCAGCGCGTCGAAACCTGTGGCCGCCGTCACACCCGGAGGCAGGCTGTAAGTCAGCTCCGGATCCACAAAGGCCGCGTCCGGCACCAAAAACCGGCTGATCACGCCCTGTTTCAACCCGGCGCTCTCGTCCAACAGAATCGCATTCGGCGACACCTCGCTCCCCGTGCCCGCGGTGCTCGGCAGACACACCAACGGAAGGCTCCGACCTTCCAGGCGTTCGATCCCCCATGCAGCCGTCACCGGACCGGGCCGGTCCAGCAACGCCGCCAGCAACTTCGCCACATCCAACACACTGCCGCCGCCCAAGCCCACCACCGCGTCCGGCGCCCGTTCCCGCGCCGACGCACGCAGCGCCTCGAACTGTCCCACCGTGGGCTCGGCCGGCACCTCCGGCAGATACGCAAACTCCAGCCCCTCCCCCTCCCACACCCGCATCAGACGCCGGCAGGTCTCATCCAGCACCGCACAGCTCACCAGCAGCGGGCGCCGACAACCACGCTGCCTCAACCACCGCCCCACCCCGGCAGCGCAGCCCTCCCCCACCACCAATGTCGGCACCTGTTGCAGCGTCACCACTGTCATACGCCACCACCCTCGACCAAGGTTCTCTCCCTGACTCGCACCCGGCGCCAGTCCCAAAACGTCCGCCCGGGAGCCGGATCCGGACGAAAACACCAGCTCGCCAGATACCCCGCGATCAACACCACAAAATGTCCCACGATCCCGATCATCACACCCGACCACCGATAGTTGTACTCGCCCAAGTCCAGCCACGGATCCGTTCCCCGCGTCAGCACCGCCCACGCCGTGAACAACAGGTTGGCCACAATCCCCACCCAGATCCCCCGCCGATTGGCCCGCCGACTCAAAAACGCCAGCAGAAACAACCCCGCCAGCCCCCCGGATACGATCGAGGTCACCGCATAGTAAAACGACAACACCCGTTCCCCCTTCCACGCAATCAAGGCCGCTATGGCCGTCGCCAAAACACCCGCAGCCAGCACCACCACCCGGCCCACACGCAATCGCGTCGCATCGCTCGCTTCGGGCCGAAACCGCCGGTAGTAATCCTCCACCCCCACCGCCGCCAGACAGTTCAAATCCGAGGAGAGCGTGGACATCCCGGCCCCCAACAGCGCAGCCACAAACAACCCGGCCAGCCCGGCCGGCAGATGCGTCGAAAGAAAATGCGGAAAAACCTTGTCCGCCTGGACCTGCCCGTTCGCATCCAGCACCGCATCCGGCAAAGGCGCGCCGCCCAGATCGTAGTAGGCCCACAACAGCGTTCCGATGAACATGAACAACGTCCAGATCGGCACGCAAAGCACCGCTCCCAACGCCACACCCCGGAAGGCATCCCGATGCGACCGCGCCACCAGATACCGCTGCACCACCGTCTGATCCGCCCCGTACTTCTGCAGGTACCAGAAAAACCCGTACAACGCCATCACCCAGAAACTGCGTGCGTCGGCAGGATCGAAATGCCAGTGGCCGAGCTGGAACTTCCCCGCCCGGGCCGCATGCTCCACGGCCGCACCCGGACCACCGGGGATCATCCAAAGCAGCATCCCCAGCACAATCAGCGCCCCCAACCACATCAGCAGCCCCTGCACCACGTCGGTCCAGATGACCGCCTCCAAGCCGCCCAACCACGTGTAAAACAGGGTCACCAACCCCACCAACAACAGCAGCATGTAAACGTTCCACCCGGTCATGCTGCTGGCCGTAAGCGCCATCAGATAAAGCACAAACCCCATCTTCGAAAAATGCCCGGCAATGAACGCCAACCCCGTGTACGCCCGCACACCGTAACCGAACCGCTGGCCGAAATACTCGTAGGCACTCACACCCACGGCCTCCCGATAAAACGGAATCACCACCGCACCCACCAGCCCCAGCACCACCAGCACCATGATCCCCGGAACCAACTCGCTCCAGTTTCCGGCAAAGCCCGAGCCCGGATAGGCAATGAACGTGATGCTGCTGATGAGGGTGGCGAACACGGACAGGCCCATCGCCCAGTGCGGCACGGACCGGCGCGCCACGAAATACGCCTCCGTGGAGGTCTGACGCCGGGCCAGACGCCAGCCCACCGCCGCCATCCCGGCCAGGTAGATCAGCAGCACGCACCCGTCAAGCCAACGCAGGTTCATCGTCGTGAAGGAGGCGGAGTCAGCAACCGGCCCTGCACAAAACGCCCCTCGTAAACAAGCCGGCCCTCTTCATCCCAAACGTATACCGGTCCCTCGGCCTGCCGGCCGTAAAAACGCCGGGTCAAATCCCGCGCCAGCGGACGGGTGTGCCAGGTGGATTGCAGCCGTTTCCGGCCGTCGGGCCCGTACAACGTCCACGTGCTGCGGTCCTGATCCGGATGATGTTCCCATTCCCAGATCAGCCGTCCATCGGGCGCCCAGTAACGCTCACGCCCGCTCTTCCGTCCGTTGACCCATGTCACCTCGTGGGCCCGGCGCCCGTCGGGATAATAACTCACTTCCGGACCGTGAAGAACGTACCTTCCGCTGGCACAAATCCGCGCACCCCAGGTCACGCGCGGCGACCCGTCCGGATAATCCTCCCGGTACGACTCGATCCGCCCGCCCTCACACTCCGGCACACTGTCGTCGGCATCCGAAAAAACCCAGGCCTCGTTGAACTCGTAATGCAGGCACGGATGCGTCATGGTCGCCAGCACGTGGATCACACCGTTGGGAGCCTGCCGCACCGTGGCGTACCCCAGCGTGCCTGCCCGCCGGTCCCGCTCGTGCGGCAGCACCACCGGCAGAGGTTTGACATGCCACGACCGGCCGTTGTTGGTCGAAATCGCCACCACGGGGCCCGGCCCGTAAGCCCAGCCGGGCGGGGATTCACCGGTCCGCCGCGTCACACCGTCGGTCACCATGCAGAGGTGCCCGTTGGCCAGCCGGATCATGCACAACCGCTGGTTGCTGCTCAGCGCCGGGAACGGCGACGGTTCCGGCCGGCTCCACGTCTTCCCCCAGTCCGAAGACTCGCTCCGGGGCGACCAACCATTCAGACTGACGTTCTTCCCGCCGAACGCCAACAAATGCCCCCTCTCATCCAACGGCACCACCGTGGCGTGCCGGCCCGCCACTCTGCCCCCCTGGTCCCGCCAGCTGCGGCCCCCGTCCGCGCTCGACCACAGAAAACTCTCCTGCCCGGCCGCATCCATCGCGAAGTAGATCACGTCCGCCGCGGAGCGAAACGCATTGGCAATGGGCTGCGCCGTGAAATCGTGCGCCGGCTCCGTCAGCAGCGGCAATTCCAGCGTCCACGTCGCCCCGCAGTTGGTGCTCACGGCCATCTTGAACGGCAACCACGGACTCATGCCCCGGCCGCCGCCGAAGAACCACACGCGGTCCCCGTCCCGCCACAGCAGACCCGACTGATCATTGAAACCTTCAAAGTCCAGAAACAACTCCGGCATCTCCCATTCCTCGGCCCCGAAACGGAGCCGCGCCTGCACGAACCGCGTGTCTGGTGCGCTTTCAGCCGCCCCGGACGCCATCCGCGCACTGAAATACACCGCCAGCACATCCCCATTGGGCAGAACTTCAAACCCCGGCGAGTGATTATGCGCCCACACCTCCGCAGACAACCCGGCCACCCACCCGGTCAAATTCGTGTCGTTCTCGGGTGGAATCGGCAACGCCCACCGCACGTGAAAATAGGGCACGTCGGGCCGCGGCCCGATCCGCGCCACGTCGGTCCGCTGTTTCACACACGCCTGATTGAACGGATAGGGATCCGGTGCCGGCACCAAACGCGCCGTCACCCGCGCGTCCGCCGGACCCACCGACATGCACGCCCCGGGCACAAACCCCGCCGCGCGTACAGGAACCTCCACCGGACCTTCCAAAGGGGTGCCCTCCGACCCCGCGCACAGGGCCACCTGTGCCAAACACCCCAGCAGCCCGATGAACAGGACGAAACCCACCCTCCCACACCGGCTGCCGACCCGGGCCGGCTTCTTGTCGCATGGCGTTGACAAACCTGACACGGACCAATTTAGCCCGCGCCCGCGCAGGTCCTGATCACAAAAACGCCAAAACGCTTGGGGAAAATGACAACCCGGGACAACCCGGCAACAGCCCTCCCCGCACCCCATCTGATCCACTTCCCGCCCGGCAGGTCCACCCCCGGCGCAACCACCGCCCACCACGCACCCCCGCATCCGCGCCGGCAACGGGATGCGTCAGACCCGGCCCGTCAGAGACTCCCCCTCGCGCGGCCGAAACCGCACCGTGTAAAAGAGGCCCACGACCAGAAGAAACGCCCCCCACCAAACCGGCGCATGCAGATGCCACAGCGCCACCCGCTGATCCTCCGGAGGCGGATGGAGGATCTCGTACACCCCGGCCGCCAGTATCAACAGGCCGTAAACGGCCAGCACCACGCCGATGAAAAACCAAATGGGAACCTGCTTTTCCGACGCATGCATGGCGACCTCACCAGAAAATGATGTTGATGGCGATCAGCACAGCGGCCACCACCGAAGCCCAGAAGATCGGCTTCTCATACCATGGACACGGACCTTCATCCGGGAGCTCGGTCAGCCCCATCACCAGGTTGCGCAGCTCCGACTCCGGCTTGGGGCGCGTCACCAGGCTCACAACCACCGTGACCACCACCCCCACCACAAACGACCACCACGCACTGTACATGTTGATCGCCATCGGCTTGGCCTTCTCGGACCGCGCAATCACCCTCGCGTGATCCGGATTGAAAGCCGCCGGGGCAAACCGCTTCTCCACCGTCACGTGCCGCACCTCCACCCCCGGCCGCAGCACAACCGGCACCTCCTCCACGCCAAACTTCGACGGTTCCTGCGTCTCCGCCAGAACCACGTCCGGGGCCAAAAGTTGCAAGGGCCGCTCGTCCCGGCCGTCGCTGACCCGCCCCGCCAACACCAGCGCCTCGTCAGCCGACCAGCCCGCCACCGCAGGCACGTTCACAAACTCGACCGCCCCCTTCTCCACGATCACCCGCTGCAGGACACCCTGCGCGTCCCGTTCCAGCCGGACCACCGAACCGGCCGCCAGCGTGGCCTTCGGTTGCGGTCGCCAACCCTCCGGAAACGCATGCACATAGGCCCACATCCCGATGGAAACCAGAATCGCAGCCAGGAATCCCCAGAACCCGGCCGCCGGCGTGGCCCGCTTCCACAACATCCCCAGCAGAATCACCGCAAACAGCGGCACGATGAAGAAAAACACCAGCACCTGCAGGTACTCCAGAATGTTCGAAAACAGGAACAACAGATAGGCCGTGCCGATCGAAAGCAGAATGCCCACGATCGAAGACCAGCGCCCCATCGCCAGATAATGACGATCACTGCCGTGGCGCCGCAGAAGCGGCTTGTACACGTCGTAGGTCCAGACCGTGGCAAACGCACTGATGTTGCCCGCCATGCCGGACATGAACCCCGCAATCATCGCCGTGACCCCCAGCCCCAGCAGCCCCGGACCCAGATACTGGCTCATCAGCAGCGGCAGAACATCGTTGTACGTGCGGTGCGTGATCCCCGCCCGCGGATCGCTCTCCGGCACCAGCACCACCGGACTGCCATCCGGGTGCACCAACACCGCCAGCCCCAACAGGCCGGGCACCGTCACGATCAACGGCACCATCATCTTCAAAAACGCCCCAATGATGGTCCCGTTCTGGGCCGAACGCAGGTCCCTGGCCACAATCACCCGTTGCACCTGCAGAAAATCCGTGCACCAGTAACCGAAACTCACAGCCAGCCCGAGCCCGAACACCATCCCGAACCAGTCAATGCCCATCGGGTTCGAGTCGAAACTGCCCAAATTCCGCCACAAACTCGTGAAATCGGCGTTCTGGACCGTCGGATGGATGATCGGAGCATGTTGCTGGATTTTCTCCATCATGCCGCGCCAGCCACCGGCGTGAATCAAACCCAAAATCGGGATCAGCAACGAACCCGCCCAGATCAGGAAAAACTGCAGCACCTCGTTGAACACGGCCGAAAGCAGACCGCCCAGCGCCACGTAGATCGCCACCGTCAACGACGACACCCAGATGCTCAGGTCCATGTCCCACCCCAAAAGCAGGTGGAGAATCTTGGCCATTGCAAACATGCTGGCGCCACTGACGCAGATGGTCAGAAAACTGAACGTGATGCCGGCCAGCGCCCGGGCGGGTTCCCCGTACCGCAGCTTCAAATAACCCGGCACAGAATGCGTCTTGCAGATGTAATAGAACGGCATCATCACGATGGCCAAAAAGAGGATCGCCGGAATCGCACCGATGAAATAGGCGTGCGCGCCCAGCATCCCGTACTGATACGCCATCGCGCTCCAGCCCATCGTCTCCAACGAACTCAGGTTCGCCGAAATGAAACTCAGCCCGGCAATCCAGGCCGTCATCTTCCTGCCGGCCAGGAAAAAGTCCTCCCCCGTGTTGGCAAATCGCTTCAAATAAAACCCGATGGCCAGCACCACCACGAAGTAGAGGACAATGATCAGCAGATCAACGAAGCCGAGTCGCAGCAGACTGCCCGGGCTGTCGCTCACGGCCATGGCCAGCAAAGGCATGGGAGTCGTCATATCCGCCAGCGCGTCGCTCATCTGCGGTGGCCGCGTCTTCGCCGGCGCCACCTTCCGGCAGCGCGAAGACCTGCCGGCGTCCACCCGGCGCTCACCGCAAGTGCGCGCCAGCCTACCGACACCCTCGCCGACGCTTCAACAAAAACCTTTCCCGAAAGCGCGCTTCGACCGCTCCATCCCAACACACCGGCACCGGTGCAGCCCCGCCGGCACGACCCCTCGCACCCACCCGGCCGGACACGCCTTCAACCCCGGGCGGGGGACGGCCCCTCTGCCCCGCCCATCAGCCAGGTCGCGGCACCGGGAGTCTCCCGCGCAGCCGACCAGGTGCGATACGACCCCGTCAGATTGCGCACCCGGAATCCGTGCTGCTCCAGGATGCGCGCCGCGAAGTACGACCGCTGCCCGCTGGCACACGCCACGATGATCTCGCGGTCCCGCGGTAGCTCGCCCAGCCGTTCCCGCAACTGCGCCAACGGAATGTGAACCGAACCGGGAATGAGCCCCTGCCGGCGTTCCTCCGCCGAACGCACGTCCACCACCAGCGCCCGCGCCGGATCGAGCCGCTCCACTTCGTGCCACTGCGCCGGTCGAACTAGGCCCTGGCGCACGTTCTGAGCCACCATCCCCGCCAGATTGACCGGATCCTTGGCCGAACCGAACGGCGGTGCATAGGCCAGCTCCAGCTCCGCCAACGCATCCACCGTGAGCCCGGCCTGCAAGGCCGTGGCCAGCACGTCCACGCGCTTATCCACACCGTCGCGGCCCACCACCTGGGCGCCCCATAGCCGGCCGGTCTCGGGATGAAACAACACCTTCAAAGCCACCGGCTCGGCGCCTGGGTAATACCCTGCGTGCGAGCCGGGATGCAGGTGGACCGCCTCGAAAGGCAGTCCCAGCCGGCGCAACGTCTTCTCATTGACCCCCGTGCAACCCGCCACCAGACCGAACAGGCGCAGGATCGCTGTCCCCCAACTGCCCTCGTACCGCGACGGCCGCCCGCAGATGTTGTCTGCAGCCACGCGCCCCTGCCGGTTCGCCGGCCCCGCCAAAGGCAACAAGGTCCAGCGTCCCGTGACCCGATCGCGCACCTCGACGGCGTCCCCCACCGCCCAGATGTGCGGATCGCTCGTCCGCAGATGATCGTCCACACGGATCCCGCCCAGCTCGCCCAACTCCAGTCCGGCCTGCCGCGCCAGCGTCACCTCGGGCCGCACCCCCAATGCCAGAATCACCACGTCGGCCGGCAGCCGAAAACCGCTGCGCAACCGCACCACCGAGGCCCCCGCCGCCTCGCCGGGCCCGGGATCCTCAAACGCCACCACCGGATCGCCCAGGTGCAAATCCACTCCCCGGGCCCGCAACTCGCGATGCAACCATCCGGCCATCTCGGGATCCAGCGGCGCCATCACCTGCGGCAGGGCCTCCACCAACGAAACTTCCCATCCACGCCGGTGAAGTTGCTCGGTCATTTCCAGACCGATGTACCCGCCGCCCACCACGACGGCCCGCCGCGCCGCGCATGCCTCCATCCAACCCCGGATCTCGTCCACGTCCGGCAAGTTTCGCACTACGAAATGGCCCGGCCGTTCCCACCCGGGCAGCGGCGGTCGCACCGGCACCGATCCCGGCGCCAACAACAGCGCGTCGTACGGTTCGACGCTTTCCGTCCCCGTCGCCAGATGCCGCACCCGCACCGTCCGCGCCGAACGATCCACCTCCACCACCTCGGTCCGGACCCGTGCCTCGATGCGAAACCGGTCCCACAAACTCTCCGGCGTGTGCAACAACAGGTCCTCGCGCCGGGAGATCTCGCCACCCACGTAATAGGGCAGACCGCAGTTGGCAAAAGAAACGTACGGGCCGCGCTCGAACATTACAATCCGGGCCCGTTCATCCAGACGCCGGATGCGGGCCGCGGCCGATGCGCCGCCGGCCACTCCACCCACGATGAGAATCCTGCGCGCGCTCATGCCTGCTGCGAGGTCCCGGGATGCATCTGTTTCCAGCGCTCGCGCAACACGGCGTGCAACCGCTCTCGGAACTCCAGTGGCAACTCGTAAGGCTCCCCGTTCCTGTACAGCGTGATCGTCTTGCGGATGTTGTCCACCACCACCTGGCAGGGATTACAGCCCGCCAGGTGTTGCTCGAACTCCTTGCACACGGCCGGGTCCACCGTCCCGTCCACGTATTCGTTCAGGATCTGCAGCAGTTCTTCACATTTCATGACGCGTCCCCGTCGGGAATGGATCCGCCGGACCGGGGGAAGTTACAAAACCATTCACCGGCGTCACAAGTCAGCGCGCCGGCCCGTGCCCGCCCTCCCCCGGCCGCCCCGCAGCCGCCGCGGAACGGATCGGAAAGCCAAGCAAACGCGCAAACTCCGGCAGCAACGCGTATCTCCGGGTCCACGGCGTGTACATGAACCCGCGCACCCCCGGCACTTCGCGTGCCGCGGCCTGCCAGGCCGCCACGTCCCGCAAATCGTCGGCGTCGTAATAACACGCCACCAGCATCGGAAAACCTTCGCGCGCGAAAAACGCCAGGCTCTCCAGCCGCGGCGATCCACCCCAGACCGCCATCACCAGATCCCTTGGCACATAACGCCATGAACCCGTGAAGTCACCCCGCACGAGGTAGTAGTCCGACCGGGCATTGTGATGGGGGTCGAACATGTCGGACCACACGTAGACCTGCACCTCCGGAAGATGGCGGCGCAGCGCCGCCACCTGCCGCCGTACGCACTCACCCAGCAACCGCGACATGTCGCGCCCCGCGCAGGCCACGCACGTGCCGCCCATCCGGACCTCGTCCATGTTCAAAAACACACGCCGGGGCCGCAAATGTTCCGCCAGCAACCGTGCCTCGTGATCCACGATCTCGTACACACGCGGCTCCGCCATGCAAACCGTCACCTGCGACTCGTGGATCAACATCGGGTGGTACCAGCTCACCCGCAGACGTTCACCGTCGCGAATCCGGCTCCCGGGCAACAGCTTCAGCTCCGCTGCCGTACCGTCGCCGCGCCACGGATTGAAATCCGGACTTTCCAGCGGCGCAAAATCCCGTCCCTCCTCATAGACCCGATCGTCATCCTCCCCTCGCACCGTCACTGGCGTGCCCGGCCGGCGCAACACGTTCACCGGCCCCACCTCCTCCAAACCCCAGTCATCGAGCCAGACCCGCCCCGAACGCCCGCCCCACACCCCCGCGTACAAGCGGACCCGATGGTGCTCCAGGCTGTTGAAAAGAAAATGCACGCGCTGCCATCCACCCGTGGACGGCAGCGAAAACGTGCGGGGAGCCAGTTCACGGTCGCCGGCCAACACCAGACAACGAAAGACCGAGGCCGGTTCCAACGCCTCCGTTCGGACCCACAAACTCACCCGGTAACAACGGAAGGGCCGAACCGGCACCTCCTGCATCACCCGGCCGTGCCCGTGCGGGTTGGACCGGAAATTCTCCAGCCGGATCGAGACGCGCCCGCCATGCACCACGTTCGTATCGGCGAAACTCACCTGCCCCGGCTGATCGTGAAAGGCATAATGCTCGAACCGGTTGCCTCGATGCTCTTCGAAACCGCCATTGCGCAGTCCCACCCCGGCATCGGGAACGAACCGTCCCACCCCGCCCTCGACCTGAAACCATGCGTTGCTCACGGGCAACCCCTCCGCCAAATGCCGGTCATGCGCCAGAAAACCACCGCCGTAACCGATCGAAAACACCGCCGGAATCAGGTCCAAGCCATTTGTGGCACAAACCTCGCGCACCACCTGCAGTCGCTCAAAAAACTCCGGGGAACGGCGGCAGAGCCTGTCCAGCCCGAACGATACCACCGCACCGTTGAAGCCGTTTCGACCGGCCTCTTGCAGCACCTTCACCACCTCCGGCAAATCCTGCGCCCGTTCCAGGTCCCACCCAAACACCCATACGAACCGATCCTCCCATGCACCGGCCGCCGCGCCCATGCACCCGGTCACCATCAGGATCCGTCCGAGACTCCGCCACACCGGCATGCGCCCATCCTCGACCTCCGCCGGGACCTCCGCAAGTCCGATGGCCCGTGCCCGTCCGGCGCCCGCCACGACCCGTATCGCAATCAAACCCCTTGAACCCTTCGGCGCGCACCCTAAAGTGACCTCATGACAACGCAGGCGGGACACTCTGCCGAGCCACCGCGCAGCCCATCGAACGCCCGACCGGTGCCCACCAGCCGATCCGGACGCGCCCTCCAGTTGGGCATCGCCTTCCTCGCGGGCGTGGTCGTGGGAGTCGGACTGTGGCAGACCACATCCCGCGCCCACCGCAACGGCGCCGCCCAAGCCGGTCCTCTACCGCCACCGGTGCGCACCGTCCTGGATACTTTGCGCGAGCCGGTCACCCTCCATTTCTACATGGGAGTCGAGGACCCGGCCATCCCCGAAAGCGACCGCGCATTCGCCCGGCGCGTCGAGGAGTGGATCGCCCGGCTGTCCACCGCCTCGTCCCAGATCCGCCTCGTCCGTCACGAGGTGCGCACGCCCGAGGACCAGGCCGCAGCCGCCCGGGCGGGCATCCAACCCTTTCATCTGGAGCGGGGCGCCGCCGCCTTCCTCGGAGTCATTCTCGAGGGTCCCGGCGGTCAAAGGGTACTGTCGCGGCTCGACCCCGCCTGGGAACCCGCCCTGCCTTACGACCTCGCACGCGCGATTGTGGAAGTGGGTCAGCCACCCCCGGCGGTCGCCGCCACGCCGGCTCCGGATCAGGAGGAGGTGCTGGCCGACCTGCGCAAGACCCTGGGAGATCCGGAGTCGGTCGGCTTGAACGAGGGCGCCACCCGATTGCGCGAGGCGTCGCTCGAAGAATTCCGTCGAACCGCCGCATCGTTCCAATCCCGGCAGGCGGATCTGCAAAAGCGGTTTCAGGAAGCCGAACAACGGGGTGACACCGCAGCTCAACAGGCCATCCTCCGGGAAGTGCGCCAACTCCAGGCCGAACAAACGGCCCGGCTCCAGGCACTGGCCCAACGGCTCCAGGCGCAACTCGAACTGTGGCAGAAACTCAAAAGCCCGCCGGCACCCGCCGCTGCCACCTCTGCAGCCCCCGCTCTTCCTCCGGCACCCGGACGTCCCCATCGCTGATCCGCGGGCCCTTCCAGGGCGAGGTCGGCCGCCGGCGTTTCTCCGGTCGGCCGCGCTCACGCCGCCGCCCTCAGGGTTGCTCGCTCACCCGGTAGAACCGTGCGCCGGCAGCAGGGTCCGGCTCCAGCCATTCCATCGGTGAGTTCGTGGCCGGCCACGAGCCCCGCAACTGAAACGGCAGGTCCAGCCGCTCGGTGCTCCAGACTGCGTAGGTCCGGCCGACCACGGCCGGCCAGCGCAACCGCCAGGGAGGACCTTCGATCGCCACCCGCAACGGGCCCGCGGGCGCATCGTCCGGAATCAACCGCACCCAGTGCACCTCGGTCTGATACCGTGTGCCGTCGGGCCAGGTGATCAGCGCCGCAAAAGGATGCAGGCCCGCCCCGAGTTCCGGGCCGGACACTGTGAACTCGGCCGAGGTCACATTCGTCTGCGCCCCCCACGTCCCACCCGTGCTCCGCAACTCCACCCGGGCCGCCGGTCCCGATTCCACCGTCACGCGCCAGCGCAGGATGGTGTCCAGCTTGGTCAAGGGCCCCGCCACCAGCGGGATCAGGTCGGCCTTCCGCCCGGAGTTGTCCACCCGCAACCAGCGACGCAAATGTCCCTGGGTGGCCACGTGTGTTCCCTCGTAAGCCACCGCCACACATTCGTGCCAGCCGTCAGCCTCCGCCGTGGTGTCCCAGGCGAATTCCAGCATCAGATTCGTCACCCCCGCGGCCAGATACACATGATTGCGCGGCTGCAAATCGGAAAGGTTCTCATCCAGCGTGTGCGTCCCCGCCGGTTCCACCGTGACCGCACCGGTCGCCGTGAGGGAGGCACTCCAGGCAGCCGCATCCGCCCATCCCGGCATGCGCGTCCGAAGGGCAAATGCGGCCGCTGAGCCGTCCCACTCGGAGTCGTAGTCCTCGGCCACCACACCATCCGGTCCCTGCAGCTCGGGATGCTGGTTCACCGCATGCACCAGTGCCGCCACCAGCCCCGCCGTGTTCGTCTCTGCCGGATTGTTGACCGTCACGGTCACGTCCGGCCCGCCGGCCCGTGTCACGCTCAACGACAGACCCAGCGCATGACCCGGGCCCACCAGGTTGCGCACCCGAAACACGCGATACCCGCGTGCGCTCGAATCCACGAAAACCGGTTGCGCCACCCTCGCCCAGATGGTCTTTTCCGCTCCGTCACCCGCACCGGTCACGACCGACACCGGTATCTGGCTGCCCGGCCGACCCGGTGTCACGGACCGGAGCAACAGCCGGTCTCCGACGGCCTCGGCAATCACTCCGGTCGCGTTGGTGTGGTCGGAACGGTTGATCTCCTCGGCCAGCCCCAGGGCCACCTCCGCCAGCGTCGCCCCGTCCGGAACCGTGTACTCGATCCGGTGCCCCAGCACCGTCAGTTCCACGCGGTTCCCACCCATGGGCCCGCGCTCCCACAGCGTCCGCCGAAACCGGCCGTCCACGAACAGCTCCACCCGTCCCACCGGCCGATCCTCCGCCGCCGCCACGAAATGCCATCGCAGCGCCGCCAACCCGCCGACGGTCGCCCCGTCCGGCGGTTCTTCCCACCAGCCCTGCGGCCGGCGCGCAAACGGCGCGGCCAGCGGTTCCCCCACCAGCACACCCTGGTACGGCGCCGCCACACTCTGATAGTAACACTCCGCGATGTTGAAGCCGCGTGCCTGATAGAAATAGTTGCGGGGAGCGGGAAATTTCTCCGTCCAGTTGCAGGGCTCCACCACCGTGCCGTAGCTGGCCGTGGCGCCGGCCGCCAGGAACTCCGGTACCCGCGTCATGCCGGATGCATCCTCGAACAACCAACCGCCGTACGACGTCAGATTGTCGGCCATGGCACCCGGAACAAAGAGATTCGGCGGGAGCGTGAACCCGTAAAAGCCACTCTGACTGCCCAGTTGCAACCCCAACCCCCCGGGGGAATCGGCGTTGGTCCGGATCATCGTCATCCGGCCCAACACCCGCTGCTCGAGAATCGCATCGTCAAAAGCCCAGTGCCGGACGTTGCGTGCTGTGTCGCTGCTCTTGATCAGATACACCGCCTGCGTCGGCCAGGTTTCGTCCGACAAAACCCCCCGTTCCACAATCGCCCGCGCCTCCGGCAGATTGGACGCCGTGATCATCGTGGCCAGCCAGTTCGACCACGCCGAACGCACCGCCACCTGCCGGAACGGCATTTCGCTGGCCGTGTAATCCTGGGAGGCCGACCCGGGCAGGCTGCAGGACGGCGGCAGACTCCCGGGCGGCTCCCCGTCCGCCCGCCATCCGTAAAACAATACCGAGGTTGTGCTGTTCCGGACCGGCTCGCCCGTCCCCTGCGATTCCACCACCCGGTACGGGATGTCCATCGAAAGGACCACGTAATCCACCTGCGAGGTCCGGCCCGAGTCCTGCAGCCACTGCGCAAACGGAATCAACAGATGGCTCTCGAAATCAGCCCGCGACCATTCCACCGGCCCGCCGTTCCAGTGAATCCGGAAGACCTGATCGGCCGGCACCCCGCGCAGCTCGCAATAGGCATTGCCCAGGGCAAGCGAGGCCGGGCTGTCGGCATTGACCACCACGGCCACGTTGAGGCCGCTGCCTCCGGCCAAACCGGCTGCCACCGCACCCAGCCACAAACCCGCGATCCACACCCCTTGACGCAACTTCATCGGCACCTCACCATCCGTGTCCGGCGGAATCCCACCGGCCCGGCACCGCGCCATCCTCCGGTGCCCGATCCGCGGAAGGCCCCTGATCGGTTCTCATCGGCCGACCCCGCGTCGCACTTGAGCCTCTTTTGCAACGCGCCGTGGCCGCCCCGCCTTCTCCGCCAAGCCCCACCTGCACAGCCGGACCGGGCACCTGCACGCAGGGTCCCGACCCGGCACTCAACAAGGTGCCACCCCCACCACCGCCGTCCAAACGTTCGTGCCAAACCGGCTGCGCAACGCCTCCAACATCGCCTCCCCCGCAGCCACATCCCGCACCACCGCAAACACCGCCGAGCCACTCCCCGTCATGCGCGCCCCCAACGCCCCCTGCTCGCACAGATACCTGCAGTACAATTCCAGCACGGGAAACTTTTCGAACGCCGGCCCCTCGAACGCGTTGAAAAACCCCGCCACGGCACGCCCCGGATCCGCTCCCTGCAACGCCTGCAACACTTCCCGGGCCCGACCCGCCCTGCCATGCAGCAGCGACGGAAACCGCGCCAGCTGTCCATAGGCCCATGCCGTCGAAATCCCAAAACCGGGGTGCACCACCAAAAACGCGCATCCCCGCAACGCCGGAAACCAGTCCAACGGTTCCAGACAGTCACCCCGACCCGTCCCCAACGCCGGGCGATCCAGGAGAAAAAACGGCACATCCGCACCCAGCCCGGCCGCCAGACGATGCAACGTCTCCTCCGACAACGGCCGATCGAACATCTCGTTCAACGCACGCAGGGTCACTGCCGCGTTGCCACTGCCGCCACCCAAGCCCGCCCCCTGCGGAATCCGTTTCTCCAGGTGGATCCGCACCCCGGCCCGAAGCCCGGCCTCGGCAAAAAATCGTTCCGCCGCCCGACACACCAGATTACGGCCGTCCAGGGGCAACGCGGGATCCGTGCAGGTCAGCTCGATTCCCGAAGCCCGTCGCTCGAAATGCAACGTGTCGTAAACCGCCAGCGGGTGCAGAATCGTCTCCAGCTCATGATACCCGTCCGGGCGCCGCCCCAGAACGTTGAGCAGGAGGTTCAGTTTGGCCGGGGACTTTCGAACCAGACTCATGGAAGCCAAAAGGCGCACCGGAAGACCCCACCGGTGCGCCCTCGTCCAAAAAACACCTCCGCAGCCTTCAGCGGTCGAAGATCTTGAACCGACTGTTCGGAAACATCGGCGCCACGTCGCCACCGCTGAATCCGAGCTCGGTCGCCGATTCGAACTCCGGCACCGCCAGGATGTCCGGCGTGTAATTGTCCGGGTACACCGGTTCGGGATTCAGGTACGTGGTCGCCACAGGCCCGTACGGCGGAAACGGCGAGGTCACGATCTCGTACAAACCGATCCCCACACGGGCCATCGAACGGTTGAATCCGCGCACCAGGCCGGTCGTGTACGCCTGATCGGGCGAATCGAACAAGGCTGTCTGTTCCACCGTCCGGCGCATCTCCCCCCAGCGGAGCAGCTCGCCCGTGTTCCGCAGGCCCCGGCCCAGTTTCTGCTCCGGCCCGGCGCAGCCGCTCCCCAACAGTGCGCCTGCACAGGCCAACGCCGCCAACAAAGCCATTCTTGTGTTCATAAACGTCGTCCCTGTTCGCCGCACCAGCCTACCCACGCCCCCACTCCTGTAAAGCGCAATCTCGCCCCGGCGCGCGACACGCACGAAATGACCGAACCTCCCGCTCGGGTCGAACATTCCAGCACTCGGGGCCTCCCCCGCAACACTGCTCCTCCAGGGCAGTACCCCCGCCCATCCCCCACAGCAGTTTCATCCGGGGCGAGCAGTGGCAGGGCGAAGTGGAATGTTCGACATGGGACCAAGCCTGCCCGGCCTCCTCTGCCATGGCCGGCGCATGAACCAAACCCCATCGAACCCCGAGAGGGCACGCCAGCCACTGCTGCGCGTGCGACGAATCGAAGAAACCAAGTGCACCCGATACGATGAACTGCTGGAAAAGGAGCCCTTCCTGCACAGTGCCCCGGGCGGGCGCAGCCCGGATGCCAGGCGGCCGAGGTCGAGGGCCCGTGGGTGGCCCTGATCGCTTTCAGCGGGTCGGTCCCGCACATCCAACGGCGGCATCCCAACATCGGACGGCCCCACGCCAACAGACCCGACTGCTCCATCTGTGGGTTAACAACCGCCACCTTCCCTGTTGGATCGGGGGTGTGATCCCAGCCCGGCCTCGCGGGTCCCGGGTCCGTGTCACGAGCGGCTCAGCGGGGAACAGAACGCGCGCCGAATGCCTCTCACATCAACGGCGATGCCATGCATGGGCCGGCAGGACTCCGGTTGCGTTTGTGATGCAGCAACCGGGAGCCGAAGATCTCTGGAGAGGCTCACAAAGGCAATCTGACCGACAACCCGCAACGGTCACAACAGCGTCTGCCCCGGCAGCTTTCCCTGAATTTGGAGCGCATGGCGCTTTTGGCCCTCGCCGGCCCCCGCAGATCAAATCGGCGTGTCGTCCCGCGGGCCCCCGCGGTGGCAAGGCCCTTGACAGCTTTTTTTGATGGCAAGGTTTGGTCGACAACCCTGAACAGCCTGATGAATCGGATCCGAACGGGATCGTGCCACCGTTGGGCCGCCGTGCGGGCAGGCTGGCAGGGGTGTTCCCTTCCTCCGTTCGGGTCGTCCTGCTCGGTGACCGTGAGCCTCACGAAAGGAGCTCACACATGACCGGATCCTGCAGGTCTCAGACCGTTCAGACCCACCCCCGAAAACCGAAGTCAATACAAGGCGGGCTTTTGTCGGGTGTTCGTTGTTACCGCGGCCGTATGAACCATGGGCGCTTATTGTCCCTGGAATGAGAGCACCCTGGGGCCATGTGGGCGTTGGACAATCATCGCGCCTCCCGGTTACTGTTACGTGGGCGAATGCCTGCCCAATGGCGTGTGCACTTCAAAGTCCGGAGGTAACGGGGCCTACCTCCACTGCCAAACAGCCACCGAACCCTGCGTCGCGTACCTGAGAGAATATGCGCCGTCCAATGATTTGCCCTGTGCACGATACACTGGCACCCTCGTGGTCTCCTGCGGCGGTGATCGCACCAAGGTCAGCGCGGTGGTTCTGTGTCCGTCGGAGGATTAGCAGACGGTCGATGCGGCTGCCGCCGCAGAGGGCAAAGATGCCGGAACAAAACAGCCGATGGGCCGGCGCCGGGGGTGTGTCCCACAAGGTACAGCGTCGCCATCGCCATGGATGCCTGACCGTCGTCAATCGGGTGGCACTCCGTCCTCGCGCGGCAAACCGGGCGTCATATCTGCAATCGTCACACGGCCATGATCCGTCTGCCCCCACCGATGAAACCTGTCTTTTTGAAAGCCACACAGTACTTCCGCCGTCTACCCGGCAAAACCGCTCTCCGGTTCCCGTCGAGGGCTTTGTTTTGCGGCTTTCTCCTCGCCATCGCCGCCCCCCTGGCCCTGTGCACCGGTCGGTCGCAGTCCGAACAACCCGGCGGGCCCGCAGCAGACGACGCCATCGTGTTGGAAGGCAGCTTCGCCTATGAGAACTGGCTGCGGCCGGCCGGGATCGGCATCGAGAGAGACGCACACGGTTGGTTCCGCGTCGAGCTTCGACCGCCATGGTGGGCCATCGAGTACGAGGTTCGAAGCGCTGTCACCAACCCCGCTGCCGTGTTTGCAGGGGGCGCCGCCAGCAGCGACGGCCGCCACACATTTGTCGTGCGACGACCCAACCCTTCAAGCGCGCCGCAGCCGGCCGCCCATCCTCCCGCACACCCGGGCGTCATTTACGCAAGCCTCTGCCCGCCGGTCTGGGAACGCGAACCATATCACCTGTGGCTGATGCTCGTCGCCCCGGTCATATGGACAAACGCCGTCGGGCCCGCGCCCGGCCCCGAGGCCGATGATCTGGCCCTCTTCCATGATCCCCGTGCCGAATGCCGATACCGTTGGGTGGAACCCACCAACGGAGGCGGTCGGCAGCTCCTCATCGAGGCACCCGGAGAACTGCTGATCCGTTGGTTGCCGCGGGGGCCCCATCCACAGTTGATCCGCTTCCCTCCGCCGTTCCATCGGGGCTACCCCATGGTGCAGGTTCGGTGGCTGACAGAGACCAACCTGGGCGGTCTACGAATCCCGCTCCTGGCCGAGCTGGTTTACCTCACCCGCAACGGCCTGCCTGAAAGTTTCAGCGGATTGGAACCGTGCCACGGATACACCACCCGCGTCGGGCGCGTTTCCATCCGCCCGGCTCGGTCCATGCCGATTCCACCGCCGCCGGACACCACCGTCCTTGTCACAGACCACCGGTTCTGGAAGGCGGGGGTGGCCGAATTGCATTACAGCGTGCGCAACGACTGGTCGGCTGCCGAGGAATCCCTGAGGCTCCAGCACGCACAGAAGGCTCAGAAGATCAGTCTCGAAGAAATGGTCTTGCGAGACCTGGGATTCGGGAAAGAGCGCCCGGCCCCAAAACCACGTGCCTGGCTGGTCCGCAGCCTGTTCATCGCCATTCTCGTCTTGCCTCCCGTGTGGTGGTGGTGGAACACCCGGGGCCGGCGTCGTTCCCACAACACCACACCCTGACAGCCCGGCGCAAAAGTCCTTCACCAACCGGACCGGGCATTGCCAGCTGCGTATGTTTGAGGTGCCCGGAGTAGAGGAAACCCACGGTTTCCATGAGCAATCCGTTCGCCGGAAACGGCCCATCACACCGCCCCAGCAGTTGACCCCCAACCACAAGCGGTCCGTCCATGGATCTTCCCCAAGTCAACCCGGGCCGATCCGCAGCGGTTCCTCTCGGCTTCGCCCAGCCAGCGCTCGCATCAAACCGTGTGCATCCGTTCCGCGCGCGCCGCCAATGATCAAATGCACCCAGGGTAAGAAAGCCGACCCCAACGTTGGTTCGAGACCGAACCCGGGGTCTCGTGCTCTTCTGCCTGCCCTGGTGCGCCTTTCGGTGTCCTGCCATCAACGGCGGTCTGACCCTCCCACGCCCGTCTCCCGGGTGGACCAGCCCCATGCGTGGGGCATCCGAGGCACCCGGCACAACGACGCGTACAAACTTCGGAACCATGGAAGCGCGCGCCCCGAACGGCGGCCGCCTCTACAGTAACAAGGTATCCGGCACCGCCGCCCTCGTCCCGGCTGCATTTCCCGGCCCAACTGGCCCTGACAGTATGAAAGAGGACCGGCCTCGAAACCCGGAAAGGATGGCTCATAACAAAGTGGCTGACCTGCACCGGTACGGTAGCGCCCATCCTGGTCGCAGGCAGTGTGGCAGTGTGGCGATGGCTCATCCGATACCCACCCGTCCGAAACTCCTTGATTGCAACCTGCAACTCTCCCGAGGGACCGTACCGCTGGCCTATTGGACCGTGCTCCATTCGTACGCCCGGGGATCGGCCTCCGAGCCCTTGTCCACACAGTACCCAACGACATGCGCGAGACGCATGTCAGGCGCGCAAACCCGGATCAAACACCCCACCCGCTGTCGCATCGCCGACTCGCTGGCCGAGCCTCGCGCACAAATCGTGGAGGAATCGATGGGCCTGACAGGGCGGTTTGACCGCGGGTTGGATAGCAGGGTCGGAGTCTCCTGCCGAAATCGCGGTTCTGGTCCGCCAGGCCCCCCACCTCACAGGACCGGCACGCCACGGTCCCACCCCGGTCGCGAGCCTGTTGCCCACCAGCCTTCGGTGCGCAGGGGGCAAACTGGCGTGTTTCGGTGAACCCCGGGTACTGCCACCGGGATTTTTACCCGGAGGCACTCCGCAGGTTGTCCGGCATTACACCAGCGGACGCCAGAACAGCCTACCCACTCCTGTTCGATCCCTTACGCGGACCGCTCTGATGGAGTCCGTTCCGTTGCCTGGCGCTCATCGTGCTGACCCATCGGTTCGTCCTGCACAAACGATTCTATTCGCTCGCCCGTGCCACCTGTCTGTTGCACGTGGGCATCATCTCCGGAAAGGTTTGGGACTGGGAGGCAGATCAGCGCCCAGGTGCGCACCCGCTGTCCGCGAGGCTGCCGTGGCTGTCACCCTCCCTAACCCTGGCCCAACCCGATTCCCCCGCCCCGGTACACTCCCGGCTGGTTACTCTGTACCTGCCGTGGCCACCGCGACGACAACCGACGCCTGTCCACCGACCACCAGATCGCCAGCCCCCTCTTCGAAAACCAACCTCTCGATGTGGGTGAAAGGCAACTTGAACCCCCGGCCTGCGCACTTGGTCAGGGATTTCGCCAGTGGCGTCGCGCGGGCTCTGTGTCGCGGCGTTGATCCCGGGCTTCCTGTGGCTGGGGAACCGACTTGCCCTCTCCATCAGGTCGCCCGGATCCAAGACCCTGGAAGGCCAGGGCCCTGCGACGCCCCTCTTCGAGACGCTCAAACGGTCTCGCGTGCCCCAGCCGAAACCTCCGTGGGCTCCCACGCATCACCCTCGGCATGGGCACCGGACCGCCGGGGCTTCAGCCCGCGCCCGGTTCACCCGCTTCCCTTCCATCAGGCGACCCGCCAACGCCCGGAAGCAGATCCTCCGCAGGCCGGCTTTCCAATCCGATTCCCGGGATCTGCATTCCGGCACGAGCCATGCACCCACACGTTCGGCAGGAGAAAATTCAGGCAACAGGCACTTCAGATGGCTGCAAATCAAACTCGCCCTTTCCCTGTCCTGACGTCATATTCGGCACACATGAACCGGGTCCGACACCTTCACGCAGACGCGCCCACCCGCAGGAAACGAAATCCGGGGCCGCAACATTCCCGGGCATGGGCGATGATCTTGCCATTGCTCCTCTGTGCCCTTCCAGCCGCCAGGACCACTGCCGCGTCCGATTCATTCCCCTCCCCGGAAGGGGCATGGGAGTCCCTCTTCGACGGTCAAACGCACCGGGGCTGGCGCGCCTACCGCGGCGAACACTTCCCGGACCGCGGTTGGGTGATCACCAACGGATGCCTGGTCCGATGGCCCGGCGGACGCGCAGGCGACCTGGTGACCGAAGCCGAGTTCGACGATTTCGAATTCGCGTGGGAATGGAAGATCGTCCCCGGCGGCAACAACGGCGTGAAATATCTCGTACTGGAATCCCGGCCGGCCGCACCCGGCCACGAGTACCAAATGGTCGACGACACCACCGTCCGCAACCCGCGACATCGTACGGCGGCATTCTACGATGTCCTGGCGCCGCACCCGGCCGTGCAACCCCATCCGCCCGGCCAGTGGAACCGATCCCGGATCGTGGTCCGCGGCTCGACCGTGGAACACTGGCTCAACGACGTGTGCGTGCTGACCTATCAACTCGACAGCCCCGAACTGCGCCGGGCCATCCGCGCCAGCAAGTTCCGCAACACACCAGGTTTCGGCCAAAAATGCCGGGGCCGGATCATGCTCACCGACCACGGCACCGAAACCTGGTTCCGCAACCTGCGTGTCCGCCGGCTCGACCCGACCCGCTGAACCGGGAAGCCTCCTGCTCCCGGCGGGTCGCCCGCTCAACCGGCCGCCTCCAACAGCGCCCGGCGGGCCTCCCGCACCAGTGCCGCCACCCGCCCGGCCGCTTCGTCCACCGGAACGGCCTCCACCTGCCCGCCGGCGCGCCGCTTGATCTCCACCTGTCCCTTCGCCAGTGATTTCTCCCCGATGTTCACCCGGAACGGAAAGCCCACCAGATCGGCGTCCTTGAATTTCACACCGGGCCGCTCCTCGCGATCGTCGAGGATGACCTCGATCCCCTCCCTCTGCAGCGCCTCGTACAAACGTTCGGCCACCGCGCGCACCGGTCCGTCGGCGTTCATCTGCAACGGCGTCAGGCAAACCTCGTACGGTGCGACCGACACCGGCCAAACGATCCCGTCAGCATCGTGCGACTGTTCGATGATGGCCTGCAGCGTCCGGGTCACCCCGATCCCGTAACAGCCCATCACACACGGTCGGCGCACACCCGACTCGTCAATGAACGTCGAACCCAGCTTCTCGCTGTACTTTGTCCCCAGCTTGAACACGTGCCCCACCTCGATCGCCCGCCGGATCTGCAGAGGACGTCCACAGCGCACACAACCCTCGCCGGCACGAACCGTCCGGAGATCCGCCCATTCGTTCACCCGCAAATCCCGCGTCACGTCCACGTGCCGGAAATGGTGACCGTCCTCGTTGGCGCCGGTGATCATCTCCGTGGCACCGCGCAAACGTTCGTCCGCCCAAACCGGCGGCGCCGGATCCGGCAACGTCGCCGCCACCGCACCCAGACTCCCTGGGTGTGCCCCCAACAGGGAATAAATCTCCTCGGCTGTCGCCGGCCGGAAGGTGGTGGTCCCCAGACGCGCCGCCAGCTTCGCCTCGTTCAACTGGTCGTCGCCCCGCAACAGAATCACCAGCGGCCGGCTCTCCACGATGTACACCAACGTCTTGATCTGCCGCTCCGCCGGCACCCCGTACGGAGCCCGGCTCAGGTCCTCGATGGTCTGGACGCCCGGCGTGGGAAACTTTTCCGGCAAGCGCGCCGTCCCCTGCACGGGCGCCTGCCCGCCGGCCGCCACCCTGCTGACGGCCTTCTCGACATTGGCGGCGTAACCGCAACCCTCGCAATAGGCCACCTCGTTCTCACCCGTCTCGGCCGGCACCATGAACTCATGCGACAACGTCCCCCCGATGACCCCCGTGTCCGCCTCCACCGGAAAGGTCCGCAACCCGCAACGGGCAAACACCCTCGTGTATGCCTCGTACATCCGCTGGTAACTCTGCTGCGCCGCCTCGTCGCTGACGTCGAAACTGTACGCATCCTTCATGATGAACTCCCGCGCCCGCATCAGACCGAACCGGGGCCGGATCTCGTCCCGGAACTTCACGCTGATCTGATAAAAATTGCGCGGCAGTTGCCGGTACGACTGGATTTCCGCCGCCGCCAGCAGCGTGATCACCTCCTCCGCCGTCGGACTCAGCACCCACTCCCGCCGCGCACTGTCGTACACCTTGTACAACACCTGCCGGGCGGTTTCATACCGGCCGGACTGCTGCCAGATCTCAGGCGGTTGCAGGGCCGGCAACAGCACCTCGATGGCACCCGCACGGTCCATCTCTTCGCGCACGATGCGTTCCACCTTGCGCAACGCACGCAGACCCAGCGGCAGAAAACTGTACACGCCGCCGGCCAGTTTCCGTACCAGCCCGGCACGCAGGAGCAACTGATGCGACACGATCTCCGCCTCGGCCGGTGCCTCACGCAATGTGGGAATCAGGGTCTGGGTCCAACGCATGCTCGCTCTCCCGGAAAAAGTCTCGCCACCCGGCGTCCGCCCGCCGGATCTCATTTCACCGTGTTGATCAGCGGGGCCAGACCCTGGATCCGCACCTCCAGGCGGTCCCCCGATTGGATGGGGCCAATACCCGCCGGCGTCCCCGTCAGAATCACGTCCCCGGGCAACAGGGTCAGATGAGTGGAAATGAAACTCACCAGATGAAAACAATCGAACACCATCTGACTGGTGTGCGAGTTCTGCCGCAGCTGGCCGTTCTGGAACAGCTGAATGGTCAGGTCGCGCGGATCCAGCTTCGTCTCGATGAACGGCCCCAGCGGCGTGAACGTGTCAAAGGACTTGCAGCGACCCCACTGGCCGTCGGAAGCCTGCAGCGTCCGGTCGGTGATGTCCTGCGCCGCGGTGTAACCGAGAATGTAGCGCGAGGCCGCGTTCGGCGTCACATTCCGCGCCCGCCGCCCGATGACAATGGCCAGCTCCGCCTCGTAATCGGTGCGATGTTCGGGAAAAGGAATCTCAATCTTCCCACCGTCCGGCAACAGCGACGACGGCGCCTTGAACCAGAACAGCGGCTCCCGCGGCACCGACTTGCCCGTCTCGCGCGCGTGGTCCGCATAATTCAACCCCACCGCAATCAGCTTGCTCGGCGTCACCGGCACCAGCGTCCGTACCCCTTTCATCGGCGTCGGCTTCCGCTCGAACGAAGGGGAACCGAACAGGTCGCCCTGCATCCGGTACAGCTCGCCCTCCACCACCTTCGCGTAAAAAATCTCGTCGCCTCGCTGGAAACGCCCAATGGCAGCCATAAGGATGGCGCCGTGCTAACAGATCGAACCCCGGGCGGGCAAGCTCAAACCCCGGGACCCGGGAACCCCAAGCCCGCGGGGCCTTCCCCTGTCACATTCCCCGCTCCCCCCACCGGGCCCGGCCGGACAAACGTCGCGCCCACCTGTTCCCGCCAGATCCGCCCCACAAGCCGGGTCACCTCCCGAACCACGGCTCCCGGCGGATCCAGCGTCTCCAACCGTCCCCAGTCCGCCCCGCGCAGGACCTCGAACACCTCCCGCGCAGGTTCGGACAACGCCCGCGCCGGTCGCACCGGATCCCATCCCAGCAACGCCAGCAGCCGCAGCTCGAACGCCAGCAGCAACCGGTTCCGCGCCGGATAACCGTCCAGGTGACGCACCAATCCGAGCAACAGTTCGAACACCGCCGGAACAGGGGTCTCACGCTCGGTCACCTGCTCGATCCGCCGCACCGCCTCCGCAGCCAGCCGAAGTTTCTCCGCGTCGGTTTGCAGTCCGCGGTGGGCAGCCAGCAGATGCACCTCCCTCAACGCGTGCAGATCCGAACGCCGGCTCCGCTGAAACACCAGCTCCTCGTGAAAAAACAGGTCCAGCCGGCCCTGAAACGGCGAGCGCGGGCGCCGGGCCCCCTTCGCCACCGTGCACAAACGGCCGCACTCCCGCGTCAACCAGTGGACCGTCAGGCTGGTCTCGGTCAGCGGCCGCACCCGCAGGATCAAACCCTCTGCACGTTCCAGCATGTTCAGGGCCGCGGCGAAAGGCCCGCCCCGTCGGAAACGCGCGGGTCCCCAGCCTCCACCGGCGGCGCCACCCCAGGCGGCAACGGGCCCGACGGCGAAATCGAACCCACACTCACGATGAACCGGACCGCATCCGCCACAGGCATGCGCACCGGTCGCACTTGGGACACGGGCGCCACCAGCAGAAAACCCGAGGTCGGATTCGGCGTGGTGGGGATGAACACGCTCACCGTCCGTTCCCCCACGGCACTGTCCAGGATGCTCTCGTGTTCCCCGGTGATGAACCCCAGGGCATATAACCCCGGGCGCGGAAACTCCACCAGCACCACCGTTTGAAAAGCGCCCTTCTTGCCCAACGAAAACGCGTCGTTCACCTGTTTGATCAGCGAATACACCTTGTTGAGGATCGGCACGCTCAAGATCGCCTGGTCCACCCAGGCAATCACACGCCGACCCAGATAATACCGGGTGATCCGACCCACCCCGATCAACAGGCCCGCCGCCAGAAGCAGGGCCACCACTTTCCAATGCCAGTACATGGGCCCGGCCCCGCCCTGGGCATGCGTCAGCGAGCGCGGCAGGAAAAACAGAAGCGTGTCCGTGAAGTTCGAAACCGTGCCAAACAACCACAGAACCACCGCCAGCGACAGGGCCACCGGCATGACCACCGCCAGCCCGGCCAGAAAATCGGCCCGCAACCGCGTCATCAAGGTCTTCCGCACAGCCGCCAATCTAGGAGCTTGTCCCCCGCTCCACAAGCGGCGCCCGCCGCCGCGCCCGCCCGCCCGGCCGCAGCGACAACCGCCCCGCCCGCCGCACCAAACGGCGCAACAGACGGTCCTCCTCCCGCTTCATCCGACGGCGCGACTCGGGGCTCATGTCGTCGTATCCCCGGAGATGAAGAATCCCGTGAATCAGGTACCGCGCCAGCTCTCGCGACCAGTCCGTTCGGAACCGCCTCGCCTGCCGCACCGCCTCCTCCACACCCATGCAAATCTCCCCCGCCAACACGCCCGCCCGGCCCGTGCCGCCCCCCTCCGCATAATCGAAGGTGATCACGTCCGTCGGCCCGGAGTGGCCCACGAACGTCTCGTTCAACTCCGCCATCGCCCGGTCCCCCAGCAGACACACACTCAGAGTCGCCCGCTCCAGCCCGGGCAGCTCCGACAACACCGCCCGCGCCCACCCCGCCAACCGCCGCGTATCCACCGCCCGGCGCCGTTGCCGGTTGGCCACCTCCACCTGCCAAACCGGCCCCGGGTCCGTCCCCCCGGCGCTCGCCGCGGGCTTGTCCACCCCCTCCCCGGACCGGCGGACCCCGCGGCCGGCGCTACCGCGAGGGCCGGTGCCGCGCGCGGTGTTCTTCATAAGCCGCAATGATCCTTTGCACCAGCGGATGCCGGACCACGTCCGCCCGCCCCAGCTCGACAATGGCAATCCCGGGCACGCCCTGCAACACCCGGTGCGCCTCCAACAAGCCCGACTGCTTGTGTGGCGGCAGATCAATCTGCGTTTCATCCCCCGTGATCACGGCACGCGACCCGTGCCCCAGCCGGGTCAAAAACATGAACATCTGCTCGGTGGTCGCGTTCTGCGCCTCGTCCAGGATGATGAACGCATTGTTGAGTGTCCGCCCCCGCATGTAAGCCAGCGGCGCCACCTCGATCACGCCCCGTTGCATGTGCCGTTCGATTTCCTCGGCCGGCAGCATGTCGTGCAACGCGTCGTGCAACGGCCGCAAATAGGGCAGGATCTTCTCGTACAGGTCGCCCGGCAAAAAGCCCAGCGCCTCCCCGGCCTCCACGGCCGGCCGCGTCAACACAATCCGGGAAACCCGGTTCTCCCGCAGCTCCGCCAGCCCCAGCGCCACCGCCAGATAGGTCTTGCCCGTCCCGGCCGGCCCGATGCCGAACGTCACATCGTGCGCCCGCACCGCATCCACGTACCGCTTCTGCCCCGGCGTGCGCGGCGTCACCGGCGGTTTCCGGTCCGACGTCACAATCCGGTCGCTCATCAATGCCCGCAGCGTGGCCACACCCTCCCGCTGCACCACGTCCAGCGCATGCGCAAAATCCCGGCTGCGCACCGGTGTGCCGCTCCGCAGGTTGTCCTCCAGCATGCGAAAGAGTTGCCGGGCGCGTTCGATCGCCTCCGGCGACCCCTCCAACCGGATCCAGTTGTCGCGACAGACGGCTTTCACCCCGAGCTGGTCACTCAGGGCACGCAGGTTGCGCGGATCGTTGTTGTACAGGTGTTGAACGACGCGGGCGCTCTCGAAATGCAGGGTCTCGGTGGGCATGCGTTCGGCGTCTCAAACAGTCAGGGTTTGCAAAACCTCCCGCAGGCGTGCCGCTGTCTCACTCAACGCCTCGGGCAAAACCTTCGTATCCGCAAGCACCGGCATGAAATTCGTGTCCCCCACCCAGCGCGGCACGATGTGCAGGTGCAGATGTTCCTCGATCCCGGCCCCGGCTGCGCGCCCCTGGTTCAGCCCGATGTTGAACCCGTCCGGGTTCATCAGCCGTTTCAAGGCCGCCACGCAACGCTGCGTCAATCGCATCAGGTCCGTCAGCTCCTCCAAGGTCAACTCCCCCAACTCCGCCACCTGGCGATACGGCACCACCATCAAGTGCCCCCCGTTGTACGGATACCGGTTCAACAACGCAAAACACGTCCGATCCCGCGCCACCACCAGGTTCGCCTCGTCGTCATTCGACTGCGCAATCCGCGTGAACAGCGAGCCGTCCCCGGCCGGCGGCTTGGGTGCCAGTATGTACCGGATCCGCCACGGGGCATGCAGCACTTCCATGCCGCCCACACTAATCAGCCGATCCCACCCTGTCAAAGACCCGGCCGCGCCCCGGAAGGTCCCTCCCGGCGGGCCGCGCTTCCCACTCCGCAAGACACTCCAACAAACGCCCCCGGCCACCGAATCCCCGCCCACAAACAAAAAGGGCGGCGCCCATAACCGGTGCCGCCCTATGTGCAGAATCCTCTCGGGACCCGCGTGGCCTTAATAGCGGCTGCGCCCGCCCGAGTACGGCCGGCGACCCCCGCCACCCGAGGAACGCTCCTCTCGCGGCCGCGCTACGTTCACCGTCAACGGACGCCCGTCCAAAGACGCACCATGCAGCGCTTCGATCGCCGCCTGCGCTTCAGCATCCGTGCTCATGGTCACAAAAGCAAACCCGCGCGAGCGACCCGTGGAACGGTCGGTCATCAGATTCACCTCCACGACATGCCCGTGCGCACTGAAGGCATCCTGCAGATCGTTTTCCGTGGTGTGATAGGAGAGATTCCCTACAAACAGTTTGTTGTTCATGTGATGTTCGTGTCCGCGATTTCCCGCAACTTCACCAAGACCGTTCCCGAACCGCCGGGTTTCGAATCATCACCGAACAACAACCGTTCACCTGAAGATTCACCAAGTCCTGGAAAGTGGCCGGTCCACCGTCCAGACGCGCACCAATATGCCGGAATTCCCGCCGCCCGCAAGAACTTTTTTAAAAAATCTTCAGCCCGCCTGAAGACCCTTCCCCGCCGCTCCTCCCGGCCCGGCACCTCCCCCGGCCCCCGCACCGCCCGCAACATCGGACGCACCCGCGGCGTGCCCGGCCGGCCCCATCCGCAAAAAATTCCGCAACAACTCGCGCCCGTACTCCGTCAGGATGCTCTCCGGATGAAACTGCACACCCCAAATGGGCAGCTCCCGATGCCGCACCCCCATGATCTCGCCCTCCTCGCTCCGGGCCGTCACCTCCAAACATTCCGGCAAACTCGCCGGCTCGATCACCAGCGAATGATAACGCGTGGCTCGAAACGGATTCGGTAACCCGGCAAACAGATCCCGCCCGTCATGGTGGATCATCGAGGTCTTCCCGTGCATCATCCGGTAGTTCACCACCACCCGCGCCCCAAACACCTGGCCGATGCACTGATGCCCCAGGCAAACCCCCAGGGTCGGAATCCGCCCGCCCAGACGACGAATCACCTCGCACGACAACCCGGCCTCCCGCGGCGAGCAGGGTCCCGGCGAGATCAGCAGCCGGTCCGGTTGCCAAGCCTCGATCTGCTCCAGCGTAACCTCGTCGTTGCGCACCACCTTCATGGCCACGCCCATCTCGCCAAGGTATTGCACCAGGTTGTACGTGAACGAATCGTAGTTGTCGATGACCAGCAACATATTCGGCCCGACCTCACTCTACCCGCGCCCTGCCCGCTTGCCAAACGCCCGCTTGCCCGCCCCGCCCCGCCCCGGTCCCGCCCCTCCTTCCACCCTCCGCGCCCGCCGGCCCAATGCCGCTGCGCGCCCACACACCCGCCTCCTCAGCCCAGAAACGGATTCCTGTCCCGCCCGCCCTTCCCACGCCGCGGCAGACAAAAAGGCACCGGCACCAGCAACAGCAACGTCAACGCCCAGTGCCCGGCCGCCACCACCGCCAGACCCGGCAAGTCCAGCCAGCCCATCCCGTAGCCCGCCACCCCCGCCGCCATCAACCACGCGCCGGGTATCTGCAGGGTCAGACACACCCGCAGCACGCGCCCCACCGACGCGCTGCGCCCCAGGAGAACCGTCAGCCCACCCACCACCAGCCCGTACACGCAGGCGCTCCCATACCACACCACCAGCAAAACCGTCGCCGCCCCCAGCGCCAACGCCAACCCCACAAACGGGCGCCACGCCTCCCAGGCCGCACGCACCGCCTCCGGATCCAGCTCCACATTCCATGAGGACGGAAAACCCACCTCCCACCACCCGAGCGGACCGTACACCCGCAGACTCGACCGACCCCATTGCACCTGAAAAAGCGCCGGCGATCGCAGCTGCCCCGACTGGCCGGGATCCACCACCACCGCCAGATCCCGCGTCTCGGCAACCAGATGCACACGGTCATCCGGAAACGCCCACCGACCGCCCTCGCACCGCAGCGGCCGTTCCCACGCCTCCAGACACACCCTGACCACCGGCGCCACCACCCGGGACGCGCTCCATGCCACCGCGCCACCGCCCGCCAGCGCCGTCAGAATCTGCACCACCACCAACAGCCCCCAGCTCGGACAAGGCGGAAACCCCCGTCCAACGCCCGGCGCATGCGAGCGGCCCGCGTTCACCCTCTCTCCACCTTTCCCCATCGTACCGGCCGAGCAAACGGCAAACCGCCCCCAAGAGCAAGAACCACCCTGCGACCCGCAAACCCCGAACATCGTCCCCAACCGCCCACCACCGGCAAACCCTCACCACGCGCCCCTCGCATCGCCCGCCGTCCCGCAACCGCCGCATCCTTGGCCGGTCAGCCCCGTGTACCAACCGGCCCCGCGCAGCAGCCGACATCCCCCTCCACAGGCACCGCCGGCCTGTGAACCCCCGCCAATCGAACCCTCGGAAACCCGATCGCGCCCCTCCGCCCGTCCGATTGGATCTTGAAGCCCCCCGGGGCGGACGTAAGCTGGCGCCATGAAACATGCCGGCAAGGCGCGCCGCGCGGCGCTGCGGATGGTGAGCTGGACCTTCGGGGTGCTGGCCCTGGTCCTGCTGGGCGCTCTCTGCGCCTGGTTGCTGGGCTCCCTGGTCCTCATGCTCTCCACCGCCCTCGTCTGCATCTGGGCCGCTTTTGCACTCTTCACCCTTTACTTCTTCCGCGATCCCACACCGCGCGTGCCGCAGGGACGCGGGCTGATTCTGGCGCCGGCTTACGGGCGCGTGGACGTGGTGGATCGCACCACGGAACGCTGGTTCCTCGGCGGCGAGTGCCATCGGATCTCCATCTTCCTTTCCGTTTTCGACGTGCACGTCCAGTACGCACCCGTCGCAGGACGCGTGGCCATCCGCAAGCACACGCCGGGCGTCTACCTGAGCGCCCTCCGCACCGAAAGCAGCAGTTACAACGAAAACGTGCTGCTGGGCCTCGATGTCAACGACCCGCCCGGCGAACGCGTGGCCGTCCGCCTGATCGCCGGTGTGGTGGCCCGCCGCATCGTCCCCTTCGTCGAAGCCGGGGAAGAACTGGAGCAGGGCGATCGCATCGGCCTCATCCAGTTCGGCTCCCGCGTGGAACTCTACCTGCCCCTGCGCGCCCGGGTGGAAGTGAAGGCCGGCGACCGCGTCCGGGGCGGCGAAACCATCGTCGCCCGGTGGGAGTAGAAAGGCGGATCGCATGGCAGCGGGCCATCGAACATCGCAGGCGCGCCCGGCCCGGGATCCCTCCGACCCCGACGCCAAACTCCAAATCTATTTCCTGCCCAACCTGCTGACCGCCGGAAACCTCTTCTGCGGATTCGTCGCCCTGACCAAAATCGTCGAAGCCGACCTCACGCCCTCCCCCGAGGGCATCGTCAACTGGGGCCCGATCAAGGTGGCCATGGGCTTCATCCTCTTGGCCTGCATCTTCGACCTCTTCGACGGCCGCGTGGCCCGCATGGGCGGCATCGACAGCCCCTTCGGCCGCGAATTCGATTCCTTGGCAGACCTGATCTCCTTCGGCGTGGCACCGGCGTTCCTGGTCCACCGTGTCGTGCTGGCCGACGTGTTTGTGAACCATCCGCAGGTCGGTTGGTTCATCGCCTCGGTGTACCTGTTGTGCGGGGCCTTTCGATTGGCGAGATTCAACGTGCTGGCCGCCCAGGGCAATGGGGCAACCAGCGAATTCATCGGCTTCCCCATCCCCTCGGCCGCCGGACTCGTCGTCTCCCTGACCCTCCTCATCATTCACCTCAACGAAAACGAACGCGACCTCGGCCGCTGGCGTTACATCCCCGCGGTGGTGCTGGTCTTCCTGTCGATCATGATGGTCAGCACGGTCCGGTACCCGAGCTTCAAATCGCTCGGGTTACGCGCCACCAGCACGTTTACCAAAGCCATCGGCGCGGCGCTCTTCCTCGGCATGCTGCTGGTCCTGCGTGAAAAGGTGCTCTTTTACGTGCTGCCAGGGTTCTTCACGGCCTACCTCGTCTACGGGTTCATCCGACCCCGGTTGTCCCGGGCGGTCCGCCGTGAAATCGAAGACGAAGAGGAAATGGAGCCACCCGAAGCGGCCACACCGGATGCACCCTCGGAAGGAGAAGAACCACCGTGCGCGAGGTGATCCTTTCCGGCCTGACCGGCTGGATCAGCGGACTGTTGCTCTCGATCCCGGTCGGCCCCGTCAACCTTACCATCATGAACGAAGCCGCCCGTTGGGGATTTCGCCGCGGCTGGTTCATCGGCCTGGGCGCCGCCTCCATGGAGGTGCTCTACTGCGCCCTCGCGTTCGCGGGCGTCTCCTCCTTCTTCGGCCAACCTCTGGTCGAAAGCTTCATGGAGGTGTTCAGCTTTCTGTTTCTGGTCTTCCTGGGCCTCAAATTCCTGCTCGCGCGGTCCCTGGAAGCCGCACCCAGCGTCAGCCGGGCAAGCCACTTGGAACACCGCATCGAAGCCCGGTTGCAGGAACGCTTCCACCCGCACTCGGCCTTCTGGATCGGGTGGGTGCGCACGCTGGCCAATCCGGGCGTCCTGCTGTTCTGGATCATCCTGGCCGGCAACTTCATGTCCCGCGGTTGGGTGGACCCTCATTGGGCGGGCAAACTCGCCTGTCTGCTCGGCGTGGGCACCGCCACCCTCGGCTGGTTCACCGCCCTGAGTTGGGGCGCCTCCCATGGCGTCGGACGCCTCAGCGAATCCGCCCTCCTGAAAATGGAACGGGCATCCGGCGTGGCCCTCCTCGTACTGGCCGCTGTTCACGGCGCCCACATCGCCTGGCAACTGGCCGCCCACCGACACCACTGACACCCGGCAGCCATGAACCCACCGCCGGAACCTGTGCCCCCACACCAGCCCGTGGCCGTCCGCGCCGCCCTCGAGGCCATGGCCACACGGTTCGAAATCCTTCTCTACGGTGAACAACCATCCGCCCTCCGCGCCGCCGCTGAAGAAGCCCTGGCCGAGGTCGAACGACTCGAAGCCCGCCTCAGCTTCTACCGGCCCGACAGCGAAATCACCCGACTCAACCAACACGGCGCCACCGGGCCGGTACGGCTCCTGCCCGAGGTCTGGACACTCCTTCACCGCGCAGTGAGCCTGGCACGAGCCACCGGCGGGGCGTTCGACATCACCGTAGCGCCCCTGATGGAGGCATGGGGATTCACTGGCGGACCCGGTCACCGCCCGGATCCCGCCACCCTCCAAGCCGCCCGGGAACGCGTCGGCGTGCAGCATCTCGAACTCAACCGCCCCGACTGGTCCGCACGGTTCCTCCGCCCCGGCATGCGCATCGACCTGGGCGGCATCGGCAAAGGCTACGCCATCGAACAGGCCGTCGAGATTCTTCGCGATGCCGGCATCACCTCGGCCCTCCTCCATGGCGGCACCAGCACCGCCTTCGGCCTCGGCACCCCACCGGACGCCGAGGCCTGGCAGGTGGCCATTGACCCCCCGCCCGAACTCCGCCAACCACAAGCACCACCCCTCGCCGTGGTGAGCCTGCGCGACTGCGCACTCTCCGTCTCCGCCGTCTGGGGAAAGGCATTCACCGACGAGGAAGGTCACCACGGCCACGTCATCGACCCTCGCACAGGCCGCCCAGCCTCCGACGCCGTCCTGGCGGCCGTCGTCACACGCTCCCCCACCGACGCCGACGCACTCTCCACCGCCCTGCTCGTGCTGGGCGAACCCGGCCTCGAACAACTCAGCCGGCTCTGGCCCGATCTTCGCGGAATCGTCCTCTCCAGGCGCGAAGGCAACTGGCACATCCGAACGCATGGACTGGAACCGCACCCGGCTTACCAAACCATTGTCAAATCCCTCTGAGCTGACCCGGCCGATCCCGGTTTGAACCCTCCCCGCCTCCCGCCCATCCAACCCACCAAAGGCACGGTGTTCTTGCCTCAAACCCGAATGCACGCAGAATGCACCCTTGCAGCATGCGGATGAACAGAGCCAGCTCGACAACCAATGCAGCCCGGGCACGCACGACCCGGCAAAAAGCCGCCCTCGGCCTGCTGGGCTGGCTCGCAGCCCTCTGGCTCTGCTGCGCCGCCACCCCCGCCTTTCACGCCTCCCTGGACCGCCAGGTCGCCCCCGTCGGTGAACCGGTCACGCTCGACCTCAGCTTCACCGGCGGCGAACCGGACCAGGTTCCTCAAATCCCTTCGCCGCCCGGCCTCCAAATCACCTACCTCGGACCCTCACGCCAGGTCATCATGGTCAACGGCCGCATCAGCACCACCGTCACGCACAAGTACACCGTCCTCGGCCAGCAACCCGGCGATTACACGCTGCCCGCCATCCAGGTGCGCGTGAACGGTCAAACACTGTCCAGCCAGCCGCTTCACCTGAAAATCGTCCGTAGCGACCCCCGCACCCAACTGGCCTACCTCCGCCTCATCCTGCCGGAACGGGAGGTATTCGTCGGCGAAGCCTTCACAGTCGAGGTGGACCTCTGCCTGCGTGACCGCATCGAAAACATCGCCAACGTGCAACTTTCCCCCCTGCAGGTCGAATCCTGCACCCAACTCAAACAGTCCCGGCTGCCCCAACGCACCGAAAGAAATGAGTTCGGTCAGTTCACCGTCATCCCCGTCGTCTACACCCTTGTCGCCGCGCGCCCGGGCACCCTCAGTGTGGGGCCGCTGGACTGCAGCTTCGTGGCCGAACTCGTCCAGGAAGACGGACGCCGCGATCCCTTCGCAGGCTTCGGATTCGGCGTTTTCCGGTTCGGCGAGACCCGCCCCATCTCTCTGCGGGCCGACGCCAAACCCCTCCGGGTCCTGCCCCTGCCGGAACAGGATCGGCCACCCGAATTCAACGGCGCAGTGGGCCGGTTCACCCTCTCCCTCGTGGCCGGCCCCACCAACGTCGCTGTGGGCGACCCCATCACCGTCCGCATCCAGATCCGCGGCCACGGCGTGCTCGAGGCACTCAAACTCCCCGAGCAACCCGACTGGCACGGATTCAAAACCTACCCGCCCACCGAAAACGTCCAAACCACCGATCCCCTCGGGATCGAGGGCACCAAAACCTTCGAGCTGATCGTGGTGCCCCAAACGGCCGGCCTCCGCGCCCTGCCGCCCCTCCACTTCGCCTATTTCGACCCGGAAACCCGCTCCTACCACCGCATCGCCACCGATCCCGTCCCGCTCCAGGTCCGGGCCGGCGCATCCACACCGGTGCCCGCCCTCGCCTCCGAACCTGCCGCACACCGCCCCCCACCCGCACCGGCACGCGATATCCTCGGCCTCAAACAACACCTCGGTCCCCTCGCCACCAGCAGCCCGCCACTGCTCACCCGGCCCTCCTTCTGGCTCGCCCAAAGCGTGCCCCTGCTGGCATGGGCAGCCCTCCTCATCTGGCGGCGGCGCACCGACGCAATCGCCGCCGATCCACGGCGCCAGCGCCAGCGCGAAGCCCGACGCCGCATCCGCCATGCCCTCCGGGAAGTCCGCAACCTCGCCGCATCCGGCCCGCCAGACGCGTTCTACGCCGCTCTGTTCCGCCTGCTCCAGGAACAGATCGCCGAACGACTCGACCTCCCCGCCTCCTCCGTCACCGAAGCCGTCATCGAGGAACGACTCCGCCCCGCCGGACTCTCGCCCGACCTCTGCAGGGAACTGCACGACCTTTTCCAGCTCTGTAACCAGGCCCGGTACGCACCCGGACTGGTTGACGCTGAGCTCCCCCGCATCCGCGCCCGGGCCGAAACCGTCGTGCAACAGCTCCGAACCTTCCCCGTATGAACCCGCACCGCCCCCAGAAGATCACAACCCCGCCGTCCCAACCCCGCCCCCCATCGGCTCGATTCGCCAGCCTCCCCACCCTCGCCAGCCTGCTCTCCGCCCTTTTCCTCTTGCTCCCCTGCCTCGCGCCGGCCACCGAACCGGAACCCGCCGCCGCCTTCGATCAGGCCAATCACCTTTACGAACAGGGCCGCTACGAGGAAGCCGCCCGGGCATACGAAGAGTTGCTCGCCCGAGGCGTCTGCAGCGCCGCAATCCTCTACAACCGCGGCAACGCCTGGTTCAAAGCCGGCCGCATCGGCCGCGCCATCGCCAGTTGGCGCCAGGCGCTGGAACTGGCCCCGCGCGACCCCGAAATCCGGAACAATTTGAACTTTGCCCGACAACAGGTTCACGGGCCTTCCCTCCAGCCCGAACCGATTCAAACCCTCCTCCAACGGTTGACCCTCAACGAATGGACCTGGGCCACCGTAATTCCCTTCTGGCTCACGATGCTCCTCCTCATGGCCGGCCATTACCGGCCCGCATGGCGCCCCCGACTCCGCACCGCCCTCTGGATCTGCGGCATCCTCACCCTCGGCAACCTCGCCCTCCTCTCAGCCGCCTTCCACGTCTGGAAACACCGGCGCCCGGCCGTCGTCCTCCAAACCTCCACACCCGTGCGCAACGGTCCCTTCGACGAATCACCCGTCCTGCTCGAGCTCCACGACGGCGCCGAAGTCCGCGTCCTCGAACAAAAAGACGATTGGGTCCGCGTCACCCCAGACGGTTCCCACTCCGGTTGGATGCCCCGTTCCGCCCTCTGGATCCCCGAACCCACATGATTCCCCAACCAGGCGGCTTCCCTCCGCCCCTGGGCGCCGCCGCTACACCCTCTCACACGCGCCGGCCCTCACAACCCCACCTCCGGAAAACGCTCCCGAATCTGGCGCACCAACCGCCGCTCGTCCTCCGGCTGGTACCGACGCCGTGGAATCATCCGCCGAATCGCGTCCAACAACGCCAGCCAGTCCTCCAACGGGGGCTCCGCGACCGGTTCCCAACGTTCATACCGCCGCGTTCGCTGATAAAAACGCCATTCGCCCCCCACCAAGTGCGCATAAACCTGGATCTTCGTCCCGTCCGCCAGCTTTCGTTTCCAACTGATCTCCGCCTTGGCCATCTTCGAACCCGTTCCTGACCCGCGTCCACACCGCGCACGCCCCCTCACGCCGCGCCACCCGGCGCGGCATCCTCCCCGGGCAGCTCCACCGCCGCCACCGCCATCGCCGCAATCCCTTCCTCCCGCCCCACAAAACCCAGTCCCTCGTTCGTCGTGGCCTTCACCCCCACCTGCCCCGGCGACACGCCCAGGGCCGACGCGATCCGCTCCCGCATCGCCGCCACGTGCGGGGCCAGCTTCGGCCGCTGCGCCAGCACCGTGGCGTCCACGTTCAGGATCCGCCCCCCGCGCGCCCGCACCTGCCGGGCCGCCTCCTCCAAAAACACCCGGCTCGGCACGTCCTTCCACCGCGGATCCGTGTTGGGAAACAACTGCCCGATGTCGCCCGCTCCCACCGCGCCCAGAACCGCATCACAAATCGCGTGCATCAACGCGTCCGCATCCGAATGCCCCTCCAAACCCCGGGCATGCGGAATCTCCACACCACCCAGCACCAGCCGCCGTCCCTCCACCAACGCATGCACATCATACCCGATACCCACGCGCACCATGCCACGCAGTATAAACACCCCGACCCCCGCCTCAACCGCACAAATCCCCCACGCCCCCGCGGGCTCTCACCCCCACAAGCATCCCCCGCCCCGCCGACCCGACCCGCCCCCACCCCGGCAAAACAGATTTGAATCCCACATCCCTCCCCCAACATTCTGACCCCGGCAAACAACAAAGGACGCATCGCACGACCTATGAGCATCCTGAACCTCAAACCGGCCGCACAGTGCTCCTACGACCTCGTCGCCCTCGGGGAAATCATGCTCCGACTCGACCCCGGCGAAGGCCGGATCCGCACCACCCGCTGGTTCCGCGTCTGGGAAGGCGGCGGTGAATACAACGTGGCCCGCGGCCTCCGCAGGTGCTTCGGACTCCGCACCGCCGTCTGCACCGCCTTCGTGGACAACGAAGTCGGCCGCCTCCTCGAAGATTGCGTCCTCCAGGGAGGCGTCAGCACCGAGTTCATCCTCTGGCGCCCCTTCGACGGCGTCGGCCGCGCCGCACGCAACGGCCTCAACTTCACCGAACGCGGCTTCGGCGTCCGCGCCGCCCTGGGCGTCTCCGACCGCGGCCACTCCGCCGCCAGCCAGCTCAAACCCGGCGACTTCGACTGGGATGACATCTTCGGCCGACGCGGCGTCCGCTGGTTCCACACCGGCGGCATCTTCGCCGGCCTCAGCGAAACCACCGCCGCACTCGCGCTCGAGGCCGTCCAAAAGGCACGCCAACACGGCGTCATCGTCAGCTACGACCTCAATTACCGCCCCAGCCTCTGGAAAGCCGTCGGCGGCCAGGCCCGCGCACGCGAGGTCAACCGCCAGATCGCACGCCACGTGGACGTCATGATCGGCAACGAGGAAGACTTCACCGCCTGCCTCGGCCTCGAGGTCGAAGGCACCGACCCCAACCTCCTTCACCTCGACGTCTCCGCATTCCAACACATGATCCAACGCGCCGTCCGCGAATACCCCAACTTCAAGGCCGTCGCCACCACCCTCCGCGCCGCCAAAACCGCCACACGCAACGACTGGGGCGCCATCGCTTGGGTCAACGGTCAGTTCTACCAGAGCCGCTCCTACCCCGACCTCGAAATCCTCGACCGCGTCGGCGGCGGCGACAGCTTCGCCTCCGGCTTCATCTATGGCCTCATGACCGGCGCCGACCCCCAACGAGCCGTCGAACTCGGCGCCGCACACGGCGCCCTCGCCATGACCACACCCGGCGACACCTCCATGGCCACACTCGCCGAAGTCGAAAAACTCGTCGCCGGCGCCAGCGCGCGCGTCCAACGCTGATCCCGCCCCCACCCGAAACACCACAACCACACACCTCCCGACCCACACGCCACCACCCGCCCCGGGCGCCGCCACACCCTGCCCGCCCACCACACCGGTGTTGCCACACCTCTGCAGCGGCTGCATCCTCCCGCTCGGACCGGCCTTACCGACCGGCCCGCAAACCAGTCCGTCCAAACCTCAACCCGTGAACATCGCCATGAAAACGCGACTCCATCACACCATCCTCGGGCTCATCGTATGCCTCCTCACCCTACCGCCCTCCGCCTCACCGGCCGAACCTCCCTTCAACGGCGTGGGGGTCCACCTCGGCAACCTCTACCGCCTCTCCCCCGCCCGCTCCCGCTCCATCAGCCCCGAGAACTTCACCGGCCAAAAGGGCAGGGGCGGCATGGCCGTGGACGGCCCTGCCAAAAACGCCGCACGCGACCTCGGCCCGGGCTGGAAAATCTCCCCCTACGTTCGCATCGCGCCCGACACTACCTTCACCCTCGCCGATGTCCAGGGACCCGGTTGCATCCAGCACATCTGGATCACACCCGCCCCGCTCGACCGCACACGCTTCATGATCCTTCGCTTCCACTGGGACGACGAAACCGAGCCCTCCGTGGAGGTGCCCCTCGGAGACTTCTTCGCCTGCGGCTGGGGACGCTACTGCCAGGTCTCTTCACTCGCCGTCTGCGTCAACCCCGGCAGCGCCTTCAACTGCTACTGGCCCATGCCCTTCCGCAAACGCGCCCGCGTCACGCTCGAAAACCTCAACGACGCCCCCATCACCATCTACTACCAGATCGACTACGTCCTCACCGACGTCCCCGACGACGCCGCCTACTTCCACGCCCGGTTCCGCCGCGAAGACCCGCTCGAAGAACCGGGCCTCTACACCATCCTCGACGGCGTCGAAGGCCGCGGCCACTACGTCGGCACCTACCTCGCCTGGGAATCCCACAGCACCGGTTGGTGGGGCGAGGGCGAAATCAAGTTCTACCTCGACGGCGACAAAGATTACCCCACCATCTGCGGCACCGGCACCGAGGACTACTTCTGCGGCTCCTACAACTTCGACACCGTCGGCCCCGACGGCAAACACCGCTACACCGAGTTCTCAGGACCCTACACCGGACTGCCCCAGGTCATCCGACCCGACGGCCTCTACGATTCCCAACAACGCTTCGGCCTGTACCGATGGCACATCCCCGACCCCATCCGCTTCGAAAAAGATCTCCGCGTCACCATCCAGGCCCTTGGTTGGCGCTCCGGAGGCCGCTACCTCAAACTCCGCGACGACATCGCCTCCGTCGCCTACTGGTACCAAACCGAACCCCACAAACCCTTCCCCAAACTCCCCTCGCGCGACCATCTCGAACTGAAGTGACCGGCCGCACCCTCGGCACCCCCCGACCACACCGCATCACCGGCGCTTCACCCGCCCCATACAACCGGCGGAGATGCCAACGCCTCCCGATACACCTCCTCATATGCACCGGCCGTCCGCACCCAACTGAAATCCACCTGCATGCCGTTGACCCGGTACCGGTGCAACAACGCCGGATGCCCGTACAAAACCAGGGCCTTCCGAATCGCGTGCGCCAGCGCCGCCGCGCTGTACTCGTGAAATTTGATCCCGTTGGCCCGCTCCACCGACTCGCGTGCATCCACCACCGTGTCGTCCAACCCGCCCACCGCACGCACAATCGGCACCGTCCCGTAACGCAAACTGTACATCTGGTTCAAACCACACGGCTCGAACCGCGACGGCATCAGATAAAAATCACAGCCCGCCTCGATCCGATGCGCCAAACCCGGGTCGAAACCGATCCGGATCGCCACCTTCCCCGGATACCGCTCCCGCAACCGCTCCAACGCCTCCACATACCCCGCATCCCCGCTCCCCAACAACACAAACCGCATCCGCGCCGCCAGCATCTCGTGCAACGCCGGCAACAGAATGTCCAAACCCTTCTGCTCCGCCAGCCGCGTCACCGTGCCGAACAACGGTACCCCCTCCTCCTCCGGCAGCCCCACCTCCCGCAACAACGCACGCTTCACCACCGCCTTCCCGGACAAGTCCTGCACCGAGTAAGAGGCCGGCAGATGAGGGTTGTGCTCCGTGTTCCACTCCTCATAATCCACCCCGTTCAAAATCCCCCGCAAATGCGCCTGCCGCCGCCGCAACAACCACGCCAAACCCTCCCCGAATTCCTCCGTCAAAATCTCCCGCGCATACCGCGGGCTCACCGTCGTCAACCGGTCCGCCGTCGCGATCCCCGCCTTCAAACAGTTCAACTGCCCGTACGCCTCCGCACACTCCGGATGAAAATACGACCACGGCAAATTCGTAAGTCCGTACGTCCAACCGGGGAAATACCCCTGATAGGCCAGATTGTGAATCGTCAGACACGTCCGTGGCGCTTCGGACCAACCGCCCCAGCGACGCTCGTGCTGCACCATCAACGCCACCAACGCCGTCTGCCAGTCATGCACGTGCACCAGCTCCGGGCGCCGCGGCAGATACCGCGCCAGATGCACCACGCACTTCGAGAAGAAAATGAACCGTTCCGCATTGTCCGCATAGTCCCGCCCGTTCTCGTTGTACAATCCGGCCCGGTTGAAATACCCGTCGTGCCCGATGAAATACACCGCCAGGCCGCGCTCCGGCTCATGCACCCACAGCTCCGCGTCCACCCGCCGGTCCCCCAACGGCAGGTCAAACCGCCAATCCACGCGCCGCAACCCCGGAAAACGCTCCCGCACCCCGCGAAACAACGGCTTCACGATCCCCACCCCGTGCCCCATCCGCGCCAGCGCACGTCCCAGCGCACCCGTCATGTCCGCAAGCCCGCCCGTCTTCGAATACGGGTGCACCTCGCTGCTGGCCAGCAGCACCCGCAACGGACGCCCCACGCTCGCCTGCGTACCCGCGCTCACGGCGTGATCCGTTCCTCACCGAAGTACGGTCGCAGAGCCTCCGGGATCAGCACCGACCCGTCCGCCTGCTGATACGTCTCCACCAACGCCACGTACAACCGCGCCAGGGCCGTCCCGCTCCCGTTCAACACATGCGGATGCCGGTTCACACCCTGACAGTCCTTGTACCGCAACCGCATCCGACGCGCCTGGAACTCTTCACAGTTCGATACACTCGACACCTCCAAATACGCCCCCTGCCCCGGCGCCCAAACCTCCAAATCGTACGTCTTGGCACTGGCAAACCCCAGATCCCCCGTGCACAACAACACCACCCGGTAATGCAAACCCAGCAACTGCAACACCCGCTCCGCATGCCGCACCATCGCCTCGTGCGCCTCGTACCCATCCTCCGGCCGCACCACCTGGATCAGCTCCACCTTGTCAAACTGATGCATCCGAATCAGCCCACGCGTCCCCACACCCGCAGCACCCGCCTCCCCGCGAAAACACGGCGTGTACGCACAGTACCGAATCGGCAAATCCCCCTCCCGCAAAATCTCCTCCCGATGAAGATTCGCCACCACCGTCTCCGCCGTCGGAATCAGATATAACCGACCCAGATTCGACGGGTCGTCCCCCTCGGCCACCCCGTAGTACTGATCCTTGAACTTCGGAAACTGACCCACACCCTCCAAACACGCCGGCCCCACCATCAACGGCGGCCACACCTCCGTGTACCCATGCTCCCGCGTGTGCAAATCCAGCATGAACTGGATCAGCGCTCGTTCCAAGCGCGCCCCCCGGCCCGTATACAACGCAAAACCGCTCCCCGACACCTTCGCCGCCCGCGCAAAATCCACCAACCCCAGCCGCTCACACAATTCGACGTGTGTCTTCGGCCCAAACGCATGCCGCGCCGGCTCCCCAAACACCCGCACCACCACGTTCTCCTCCGCCGACCGCCCCACCGGCACGCTCTCATGCGGCAAATTCGGCATCCGCAACATCAACGCCTCCCGGGCCGCCTCCACCTCCCCAACCTGCCGGTCCAGCTCCGCAATCCGATCCCCCAACGAACGCGTCTCCCGCTTCCGCGCCTCCGCCTCCTCCCGCTTCCCCTCCGCCAGCAACCGGCCGATCTCCTTCGATACCCGGTTCCGCTCCGCCTTCAAAGCCTCAACCTCCGCCAGCAGCCGGCGCCGTCGCTCGTCCAACTCCAGCACCTCATCCACCAACGACTCCTCCCCGCCACCCCGGCTCGCCAGCCGCTCACGCACAAAATCCGTCGCCTCGCGAATCTGTTTGATGTCCAGCACGCCCGCATTATGTCGGGCCCACCCACACCCGGCAAGGAACCACCTCGCCCCTCCTCACCGCTCCCCCACCTCCGCCACCACCGGCTCCACCTCACGCCAATCCACCCCGTCCCAGTACTCAACCACACCCGGACCCCGTAACCGCGCCGGAATCCCCACCGACCGTAAACCCGCCACACATAACCTCGCAAAACCCGCCTCCGTTGCCCAGCCCACACGCCACATCTTCTCCACCTCCTTCTCACCCCACGGAGCCACCCCAACACGACTCCTCAAATACCCCGTCACCACCCCCACCGCCCGCTTGATGGCCACCTCCCTGCGCACCCGCGGGTAAAGCCGTTCCCACATCCACCGCCGCCATTCGCCCGCTCCCGAGTCCGACTCGTCCAGCCGCGGATCCAATACCCATCGCACGTACTCCTCATCCGGCACCGCCCAGTTCACCAACCGCCGGTTGTACGACGCCAAATGCGCGTGCTCCAACCACACACGCCAAGGATGTCCCCGCCAGTCCACCCGCTTCAACAACTCGCCGAAATCCCACCGGTCCTCCCGCATCACCAACCGCGCCCGCACAAGCCCCAACGTCCGCTCTTCCGCAGGCCGACTCCACAACCACACATGAAACCCGTGCCACAGCCCCAGAACCCCCGCCAACCCCAACGTCGTCACCCGCACCCAACACGTGACACCCTCCAGATGTCCCCGCCCGCTGGCCACCGCCCCTGAGCCACGCCTCGGCTCCCGGCGCACCCCACGCCACCGACTCCACCAGCCCCACCCAGCCAGCCATATCCCCGCCGGCACCAGCATCACCCACCAAGGCCAACGTTTCCCGCTCCCGCGTCCCACCATCGTCGGCACCCAGCCCGTCTCCCCAACCCACAACCGCACACACCTCTCTCCAACCACACGAAACACCAAACGTTCCTGATCCAGCCCCTCTTGTCCCACCCAGCTCACCCGCGTCCCCCGAACATCCGCCCCGGCCTTCCTTAAAGCCCTCACAACCATGTCCATCTGCACCTCCCCCCACGCACCTGTCCATCCGCCCGCGACCCACTCGCCCCGCCCCAGCATCCCCCACCTCCCTTTCAACCGCACATCCCCAACCATGTCACCCAGAGACTGGCCCCGCCCTGTCTCCACCCACACCCACGGATCCTGCCACCCTTCCCGCGCCAAAATCCTCAGCACCTCTGCACCCGTCGCACCCCACCCCACCCACACCACCCGCGCATTCTCCCCATCGCCACGCTCCGCCATCCACAACCGCAATCGTCCCAGCCCCGAAGCAGCCCCTTCCCAATCCCCTTGCTCCAACGTCACCGCCACCACCTCCATACCCACCGACGCCATCTGCACCGCATGCGGTCCCCACACCCGCCACTCCACTCCCGGCCCGTTCACGTAAATCACCCGCGGTAAATCCGCGTTCGCTCCGCGCGGCCGTATCAGCCAGAATGCCACACGCCCACCCGACCCGTCCGGCAACCAAACCCGTCCCCGATCAAACCCGTCCCCGGCCTTCGCCCAGACCACCAGCCCGCCCCACACCAGGCCAAGCGTACCCACCCACACCACACACGCACCCCTGCAAGGAGCCGATCCCGTTCCGCCCACCGCCCCCGCACCAGCCGCCGCGCCCAACCCCAGCAACATCCACAGCCATGTCCCCCCACGCACCGATTCCAACCCACCGTTGAACCAGAATCCCACCAACAAAACCGTCGCCCCGGCCATGGCCAAACCCGCCACCCGCCGCAGCACCTCGCCCTCCACTGCGACACAGTCTCTGCCTTGCACCGATCCACGCCAAAACCACACCACCGCCACAAGCAGCAGTGCCAAACACGGCCACCCACCGTGCACCGCCAGCTCCAGATACTCGTTCAATCCCACCGCACCCAACTCCGCAGGCCCGTCATGCGCATAAAACGCCCGCTCCACCGACGACGCAGATACCCAGCCCCACCCCAGCAACGGCCGATCCGCACTCATCCGCAACGCCGACTCCCAACCCGCCACACGGTTCCGCCACGAAAAATCCTCCGCGTTCACCACCGAATATATCCGCCGAACCCAGGGCACCTCGCTGTCCCGTAGATCCCAATAGCCCAATCCGAACAAGACCAACCCCAACGCCACCGCCCAACCCGCCAGCCGGGCTGCTTCACGCCTTGACCGTTCCGCTCGCGGCAGGCGCACCAACAATACCACCGCTCCCACACCGGCAGACAGCCACGCACCCCGACTGTAACTCTTCCACCAACCCGCTCCACAAATCCCCAACACCACCAGACCGTAACTCCATCCCCACGCCACCCACTTCCACAACGCGCTACTCGACCCCTCTCTGCCCGCCTCCCTTAAACGCCAACGGGCATACGCGGGCCACGCCCAAAGCCAACCAACCGCCAACACCACCGCCAACGCCATCAACAGACCCGCATCGTTCGGATGCCCCCAAAAACCCGACCATCGCTCCACCTCCCGATAGCGATACGACCGGCCGCCACCCGGCTCCACCGTCGCCAACAACACCAGCCACCCCATCAACAAACCCATCAGATACAACGCCCGGCCCGGCCGGACCGCGCCCGCTCCTCCACCGGCCCACAACACCATGCCCCACCCGAGCACCACACCGCCCAGCCACGCCACGTACGCCACACCATGATCCCCTCGCCCGTAACTCCACACATAACTCACTGCGCTCACACCCAGACAAAACGCCAGCCACGTCCATCCACTCCGCCAGCGCTCGCGCCACCCCACCCGCCACCCTGTGCTCCACAGATAAAAAACCAACACGTAAAGCCCCAGGGTCAGCGTCACCATCCACTGCGTGTCCAGGTCCGTCACCGTGACCCGCACCTCCCGCAGCGCCTCCCCCAACCACCGCCACGGTCCCGTGTATCGCCAGCTCCGTTCCGCCGCCAGCACCAGACCCACCACCACACACCAGGCCGCCGACGCCAACGCCACACGCCACGCCCCCTTGCACCCCACAGACCAGGCGGCCGGGCGCACCTCTGGACCGCGCCCGGCCGCCGGCCAACCCCCTTCACCCGGGGGCTTCACTCTGTCTTGTCCCTCAGCGTCCATCCGCACTGTGCGGATAACACCAAAGCGGGTTCCGTTTCTCGTCCGCCTCCATTAAGTACCATTGTGCCAATGGAATGTATCCAACCGAGGCACCAAACGTCGCGTGAATCGCACCCTGCGAGTGTCTCGGACTCACGCCCTCGCGCGGATAACTCGCCCCGTCGTTGAAATACTCCGGATGCCGCTCGTCCGTCTCCCAAAACACGATGTCCTCCGCGCGAAAATCCCCCAGGCGCAACGCCGGCCAGTTCGTCCGGTTGTACCCCACCACCGAGCCGTTCATCACGTAACTCGAGACCTGCTGCGCCCGCTCGGCAAACCGCGGCACCTGCGGCCCATCCCGCGGACACATGTACAGCTTCCGCTCCCGCAACGTCGGCCAGAACACACCCGTCTCCACCCGGAACTGCGCCGGACCCGCCGCCGCCGGATCCCACCGGTACAACCAGCCCGCCCGATCCGGACCGTCCCCGCGTTTCCAATTCGCCCAGGGCAGATAATCCGAATGATCGGTGGCGTACAAATGCAACGCCGTTACTTGCTGCTTCAAATTGTTGATGTCCGTCAGCCGGATCGCCCGGTCTTTCGCCTTGCCCAATGTCGGCAACAACATCCCCGCCAGAATGCCCAGGATCCCGATCACCACCAGCAGCTCCACCAATGTGAAGCCCACCCCGCCACCCCCGGCCCGCAGCAGGTTCGGTATCCGCCACCCCCACCTTCGCCCCCCAAAGTCTCGCCACCACTTTTGCATCACCACCAAACATCCGTCCCTGCCGCCCCTTCACCCGCCAACCCCTGGTCATACACCATGACCCGGGGTCAGTCGTCCGGCCGCAGCGTCCAGACCCCGCCCTCCCCCGTGTGCCCACCACTGGCCCGTTCCGTCATCCGCTCCACATGGCCGTCCACCATCAGGTAGTTGAACCGGCCGTTGTGAAAACGATCACGTTCCAATGTTTTGGCACCCCACTGCTCCCGCGCGTTCAAAATGCACGCAAAGGTTGCCCGTCCCAGAACGTTCCGGATCGCCACACGCTCCACCAACAGCGCCGTGTCAGCTGGCGACGGTATCATCCCCACCCGCATCACCGGCACGCCGTCTCCCAACGTCGGATCCCACTCCCGCGCCGCACGCACCCGGTCCTCATCCAGGTACAAACCCACCCCACCCTCGCTCCGCCGTGTCGGCGGCCATCCCTCCGTGCGCAACTCGTACATCGGCATCGAATAGCTCCGCGGCCGCCCATCGGCACGCGGCTCCCGATCCGACGGACACCAAAACCGATCCGCCACCTTCTCCAAATCGCCCTCGTCCCCTCCCAAACCCCATACCCGCGCCAGCTCACGATCCCATGAACCCTCCCTTTCCCCAAACTGCACCACGCCGGCCGGTAATGCCTGGTCCCGATCTCGCGCATACTGCAGAAAAGCCTCGCCCAACTCTTTCAGCCGACGCTGGCACCCCCAGGTCCGACGCGGTTCTCCCGTCCGCTCCACCACAGCCCAAACCGCTCCCCCCAACACCATCAACACCAGCACCACCATGGCCAACTCCGTCCGCGTGAAGCCGCCCAAACGCGCCCGCCCGTCACCCCGACGCCCCACACCCGTTGCACAGCCCCTCTCACCTAGCCCCATCGCCGTTGGTACTCTTGCTGACGTCAGCATAACTCCTCGTACCCCGACCCGGTTCATCGCCCGAATACAAAATCCAACGTCCAAAGCGCCCTTTCCCGCAAGCTCGCCTTCGCCCGGATGATATGCCGGCCATCCGGATGTTCGTGCCACTCGAACGGAATCCCCACCTTGCACAATTCCTCCTCCCAGCGCCGGAACCGGCGCTCCATGGTCTCCGTCTGACCGGCCGTTGCCAACACCCTGCACGTCAGTCCCTCCACAGGCTCAGGCAAGTCACTGGGGTTGAACACCATCAGCCCGCGATACCGACCCGGATACATCTCCGCCAGTCGACACACCACCAACGTCCCGGCACTGAACCCAAACAAATACACCCGATCCCCATCCACCGATGGATGCTCCCGCATCACCCTCTCCACCGCCAGCACATGATTCGTATGCTCGTACACCGTCTCCACCCGGCTCTGGTTCCAGCGATACCTCACCAGCGCCACATACGCGCCCGCTCGCGCCAGCGCCTGCGCCGAAACCCCGTGCGCAATCGGCGTCCATTCGTAAGTCCCCAAACCAATGACCAACGGATACTTCTTCCCCCGCCGATAACCCGCCGGCGGCACCAGGTCGAATGTCGCCCAGTGCCCCGACCCCCACGGCGCCCGCCCGGTCAACACCGGCTGCAACGCCGGCAACTCCACCCCGCGGTCCACCGGCCACCACGCACACGTCAAACGATCCGATCCAATCTCGTACCTCCACAAACCCGGCGGCTCGTTCGTGAGCGACCCGTGCAGAAACAGGACCCGCCCCTCCTGCGCCGTGCATATCCCATACACCGCCTCCATCTCCAACACCCGCGTCACACCCCCCACTCCGCCCACCCGCACAATTCCCCGCGGCCGGTTGTTCCGCACACTCCGATACGCCCACCCCTCCGACCCGTTCACCCAACACCCGTCCAGAATCGAACCCTCCACCGCCAACACCCTTGCCCCACCCCAGCCCTCCGCCCGCGACCCGCCCACCGCCACCAACTCCGCCATGTCCTGCCGGTTCGTCCGGTAACTGTACGTCACCAAAAACAGATCCCGCCCGGCATCGTAATCAACCGACCGGACCTGACCCCGATCATCACGCCACAATACCTGCCAGCGACCCGCCTCCAGATCCCCCTCCCACAAACTCTTCGAATCCGCCCAGGCAATCCGATCCCTGCCTGTCACATGAAAGCTCCGAACCCCGCCATCCAGCTGCGGCAACTTCCACTCCCGCTCCACATGCCACTGCCCACCCTCGCGCCGAAACTGCCGGAGCAGCCCATCATTCTTCAGGCACATCCAACCCCGGCCCTCCATCCACCGCACCCCGCCATACCACTCACCCAACGGAACCACCTCACCGTTCCAACCATCGAGGCAATGAACCGACTGCAGCATTCCAAAAGCCAACCCCGCGCCGTCCGGCTTCCACCCGAAGACTTGGGCCGTTCCCGGATCGTAGAGGGCATCCGCACACTCAAACAACCTCCTCTCCTCACCCGTCTCCAAATCCAACACCACCACCTCGATCCCACGCTCCGTCGTCCGGATCATCCCCACCCGCCGCCCCGCATCATCCACCAGAACCGGCTTCTGCAGTATGCTCACCCTTCCCAGCGCCTCCGCCACGGCAACCGCCTCTCGGGGATAGGTCACCTCCAGCCACACACGCCTCGCCGTCACCAATACACTGCAAAAAACGGCCAGCAAACCAAACACCGCCCAACACACGCCTACATGCCCGGACACCCACAGCCGCCACCAACGCCGCATGCCACTTTCAGACCTGTTCATGGCATTCACACCTCTGGCTTGTTGTCACCAGCATCACCCACTCATGCTGACCCGTCAAGGCTTCACCCAGCCGCCATACAACGGCCCTCTCGAAAGCGAACCCATCCCCCCGCTAACCAAAGACTCCTGTGCGGCCTTCTACCGCTGACCCACCATTCGTGCCCACACCCTTCACCTGACCAGGCGGCCAGCCCACGGCCCACATCGGCACCAAGGACGTTCCATCCAGAACACACAACGCAAGAACCATTTCTTCCCACCCGTCCACAGGCTCTGTCGTTCTCCGCACTCACACCAGCAAATCGCCCGTGCCACAGCCACACAGACACACCCTCCGCCGCCCAACCGGGCTGCTGCTCTTGCGCCTGGTCCACCGCCCACCGCTTGCCGCTCCGGGGATCCACTAGCTGCTGGACCCGACCGTCCCAGGTCCGCTCAAGCCGTTTGTCAAGTTCCCCGGCGATTCGCCCCACCGCTCCTGAGCATCTCTCCAAAGCCCCTCCCGACGCGGACCCCTCTTCGCCGCCCACTCCTGGAATCGCTTCAGACTCCCCCGCTCCACGCACCCGATGTCCCCTTAAAACCCCACGTCGATCTTCCCTGCGGGCATTCAAGGATTGCGAGCCCGCTACACAACAACGCCGAGGTCGTACATCCACCCGCACTCGCCCTTAGAACAACGGCACAACCGTCACAGACTGGCTTCTGGGGCCGCAATCGCCCATCCTCCACGGCAACCATCGCCGTTGCTCCGGATCGTAGTACCACTGCGCAAACAAAGGCCAGGCATCCCCCGTCCGAAAACGCACAAGCCCACACCACGTCGCCACCTTTAATGCGCCCCAACGGCGCAGCACCTCATCCGCAGAGGGGGCGCATTCCATCACCGGCCGCAGCAACATGGTCGGCCGAAACTTGTACTCCCCGGCACGTCCCATCAGCACATCCGCATCCGACGGGACCCTCGAATACCGCTCGAAAACCCACTCCGCTTCCTCCAGACACACTCCTGTGACGATCCCTCGATGCATCTTTGCAGCATCCGATTCCCAGTATTGCCGGAGCAGCCTCAGAGCATCGCTCCAGTTCGTCTCAATACCGCCCGGAGTCGTCAACTTCATGTCCGCCAAATACGACTCCAGCACCTCCCGGTTCACCCGGCCGCTCGTTCCGCCACAACGGACCCTCACAAAATCCTCCCAATCCCCGCTCCACAAAGACACCAACCAATCCGCCACGGCGCCCGCCGCCATGCTCCGCTCCTCCTCCGTCACCATCACCAACTCTTTCCGCGCCACTTCTCCCATCTCCGCGGCAAATGCGGGCGACCTGTCTATCGCTACAAACCTCTTCGATCGCCATTGGCTCAACCTCACCTCCTCTGGCAACAACCCCTCATCCGGTGACGAGGCACTTCGTTCCCGAACAATGAGCGCCACCATCAGGGCCGGCAACCCACACGCCAATAACAGATACGCCGCTTTCCGCATCAACACGCCACGCTCCATACGCATACTCCCCAGCCTCCTCCCATCAACAGGCTGATCTGCCTGGACGGGACTTTCCTCCTCGCCAAGCGCGAATCAGGACGGTTCACAGCGCGGGCTCCACACGCACGTCCAACATGCCGACCCCCTTTATGTTCCACAACCACCATCAATGAGCAGCCTGACGCCCGCCACCCAATCTCCTGACCTCCTCGGAGCCCTGCTTACTTTCACCAACTTGGGTTCGCATCGCACTCGGCGCTCGCCACCCACGGCTGTGCCAATCCCCCTTTCCTGCCTTGACAGGTCGGGCGGCCACGGAACCACGCAGCCACATTCTGGCCAGGAGGCCGCTCTCACCTGAATGACAAACACAAGCCACTGCGCAGCACTCCGCGTCCCGCACGGAGCGACAACACGGGCCTCATCTAACAACGAACACATCTGGGATATCCATTCCTGTCACAATCACAGCACGCAGGCTTGTAACAGACCCCGATAGCCTTTGCGCATGAAATGATGCAATGCGGAGGGTCGTTCGTCGCACGCACCGCGCTTGCACCCGCAAGCAGCATCGTGGTCAATAGGCCTGCCACATTAACCACTTTACCAATAGCTATTTTGATCTTGATGTGATTAGTTCGCATATCTACCTCCTTTGATAGCGTGTCGTTCCTGCCTGGTGTGGGCACAATGGAGCAAAAACTGAGGTCTCACACATCCGGCGTCCTGCCACTGTCGTGAGCTGCCTGCGTGGCATCTTTTTGATGATGTCCTCCTTTTGCACTCAAACCCTGAGGCCCACACGCGGCAGCAGCTGGTGGATCCTGCTCCCCAGCACCATCAACATGTCCGCTGTCAGTCATGCACCACAATCCGGCAAACGCACCCACAAGCAAATACCCAAGAACAATCTTCATGACCAGATCCGCTGCCGTCGGCGATACCCCCAGCGCGTCCGTCACATGCCCCAGACACCCACAAGGGCCCTTCCACCCCAGCCACCACAACCCCAGCCGGTACAACGCAAAATTCCCCGACAACCATCCCACCAACACCAAACTCAACCTCTCCCGACGCCCCACCAAACACACCCACGCCACCACCACCTCCACCAACCCCACACCCGCCATCAACTGCCGAAACGTCAACCCAAACAACGGATCCCGCACCCCCAACACCCGCGCCTCCCCCATCGCACTCCACAACTTCGCCAAACCCGTCACCAACAACACCACTCCCGCACTCCTCACAAACCACCTCACCCACCCCCCTCCCCTCAGACGCCCCCGCATACCCTCGCCCGACACCGCCTCCACCGCACACCCCTCAACCTTTTGTTCCTCAGCCGCCATGGCCCAGCCTCCATCCCCTGTCAGGTCGTGCCACCGCCCAAT